>Ga0209611_10014578_pt1 | contig 10462 bp, 12 predicted proteins | sample S1TSphgellanicum_3_FD_187693 | JGI IMG/M metagenome (GOLD analysis project Ga0209611, IMG submission 187693) | Host-associated microbial communities from peat moss isolated from Minnesota, USA - S1T2_Fc - Sphagnum magellanicum MG (SPAdes) (version 2) | ecosystem: Host-associated > Plants > Peat... | reverse complement strand
TTTCGCATCCCAATCCGTCGCCGCGTCCTGCCAGGCCTGCATGTGGGCGTCGCGCGTGACATTCGGCCACAGATGGTGGCTATGCGCGGCCAGGTGCAATCGGCCCGCACCTGCTTCAAGCGCGCGGGAAAAATGGGACTTGAGCGAGGTGAATCCCGTCACAGTTTGGTGCGCAACGACCACAGCTCCGGGAACAGCCGCAATTCCATCGCGCGCGAGAGATACGGCACGCCCGAGCTTCCGCCGGTGCCGCGCTTGAAGCCGATGATGCGTTCCACCGTGCGCAGATGGCGAAACCGCCATTGCTGAAACCGGTCGTCCACATCCACCAGCTTCTCCGCCAGATCGTAAAGATCCCAGTTCTTGTCAACGTCCGCGTAAACCTGGAGCCACGCCTCTTCGACCGCGTCGGTCGGCTCGTAAGGTAACGACCAGTCGCGCATCACGGTTTCGTCGGGCACCGCAAAGCCGCGCCGCGATAGCAGCAACAGCGCCTCGTCATACAGGCTGGGCGCGGCAAGCGTGTCGCGCAGCAGCGCGTCGTGCGCCGGATCATCGCGATGCACGTCGATCAGCCGCGAATCCTTGTTGCCGAGCAGGAATTCGAGTTGCCGGTATTGATAGGACTGAAAGCCCGAACTCGCGCCAAGATGCGGGCGTAGCCTTCCGTAATCGTGCGGCGTCATGGTCGACAGCACATCCCACGACTGGATGAGCTGCAATTGCACCCGGCCGACGCGAGCGAGGATTTTCAGCGTATCCTCGACGTCATTCTGCCGGATCAGCCTGGCCGCCTCGGTGAGCTCGTGCAGCAGCAGCTTGATCCACAACTCGCTGGCCTGGTGGATGACGATGAACAGCATTTCGTCATGGTCGGCCGAGCGGGGGCGCTGGGCGGAGAGAAGCACGTCCAGGCACAAATAGCCGCCATAGCCTTCTTCGCGGGTGACGTCCCACTTGATGGCATTTTCGGCTCGTGTGGTCATAAGGAAACAACAGGAAGTCGTTCTTTTTTGAAAAAAAGAACCAAAAAACTTTTTTCTGCTACACGGTGCATGGATGCTCTCCGGCGTTAGTCGAACGTGACGAAGGAAATTACGTTGCCGTCGGGATCGCGGACGTGGAAATCCGTGCCGCCCCAATCCTGCTTGGTCGGCGTTTGGGCAAAGTCGGCGCCCTTTGCCTTGAACGCTTCGAACAACGCTTGAAGATCGGAGACTTCGATGGAAAGTAGTATAAGCGACACCTCTCGTGCGGCAAGCTCGGCAAAGTTCGGCTGGTGGACACAGCGAAGGTGCACGCAGACTGCGCCGCGCGAGACCGAGCCGTAGAACGGCGGCGAACCATACAGGAAGTCGATCTGAAATCCCAATTTGTTGCGGTAGAACGCCGCGCTCGCCGGCACCTCTCGAACAAACAAGATCGGAACAACGGACTTTAACGCCACATCACTCATGCCGCTCCCCAAAACAAAAGCTCTTGTTCTGCTGCAAGAAAATCCTCACCGCCCTGCGGCCAACCCGTCGCGGAAGCAAAAGGGTTCTCGATTTTTGAGATCTTCTCCCAAAATACGGCCCTTGGGCGATGCGGCAGCGTTTCTCAGCGTGTTGCTCTACACGTCCGGGTCGGCCTTGAATACGGCGAGTTCTGCGAGGAAGCGTGCCGCTTGGTTCAGGTTGCGGCCGGCGGTATCGTCCATCAAGCGCTGCATCGCCGGCCAATTCGCCAGGCGATCACTGTAACGCCCGGCCACCCAATGCCAGACGAGAACCATGGCCAGGCCGAAAACGACATTGGCCGTCAGCCGGTGAAATCGCGTCCAACCCTGACCCCGCCCAATTATCGCCCAACTCATTGATCTAAAGACGGAACTCTGCAAAGCCGGGGTCACTTTTCGCGTCCGATCAAGACCCCTGTAAATGCGCATTTTCGCTGAACTATCAATGCGTTGTGCGCTTTGGGGGTGGGGTCGTGATTGGACGCGATTTCACAGCTCAGTTGCCCGCCACCCACGGCGCCTTGCTAAATCGGTGCGCAAGAAAATCCAGCAACACTGATACCCTGGCGGGACGCAGCACATTCGGCGGCGTGACCAGGTGGAGCGCAATCTCCCGGTGCGACCAACCCGGCAAGGCGATTTCAAGTTTGCCGTCCCGAAGATCGCGCCAAACAAGAAACTCAGGCTGCAGCGCCAGCCCCGCGCCGGCAAGGAGGAGTGGCGCGAGAATATCCGCATTGTTTGCCCTAACCGGGCATGGCACGGCGACGCTCACGTCGCCGTGCTCGTTATGCCGAAAGCGCCAAACCTCGCGCGACTCATCGCGGCTGCCGACGGCCAAATGAGGTCGGGCCTCCGCTTCAACCTTCCGAATGGTCACCTGGCTAGTCAGGCCACCTCTTGAAACGGGCTTTAGGGGGTGCCCGTACGCAACAACGTCACTTCGAGCGTTTCCGTGCAGGCCGGGCCCGTAATCGTGATCGACGCCTGCCCGGCGTTGTTCGCCACGGCGACGAACGCGTTGAACGTAACGAGCACGCCAAAAGGTCCCTGCGCGACGGCGCCGTTCGAAAAACTGGTCAAGGTCGCCTTGGCGTTCCAGCCGTTCAATCCGCCCGCCGGCACCGCCGGGAAGTCGTTGGCGATGGTCACCTGGGCCGGAGCCGTAGAGAGAGGAACCGCCAAGGCAAACCCATTCTTACCGGCGCCCGGATAGACAATGTAGCCGGTCACCTCGTCACCGGGCTGAAACCCGCAATTGTTGTTAGTGGCGGACACTGCGCCGGTGAGGTTGTAGGTACCTTTGATGAATCCCTGGGCGTGCGCGGTAGACGCGAGTGCGCCCAAAATAGCCAAGGCTACAAGACCCTTCATGGCTGCCTCCCTTTCTTATACCGCGTTCCAATCCACGGAAGGGCCGCGGTGTCTGCTGCGCACCACTCCGCGCGGTCCATAACGACCGCACCTGAAACGTTATTCAGTAACGTATCGGAAGTGAAGCCGTAATGGTGCCTCAACCTCGATGAACTTATTGTGATGGAACGAACGGGCGGCGCGCGCCCACCCGTCGTCGCACGATGCCGCCATTCATGCGCTGGTATGGTGGTGCTATGTAGATCTTGCCGATAGCGGTCCATCCAATGTTGGGCGACGCCGTTGTGGCCGTGCGTTGCCACCGATGCCATACAATTTCCCTTTGGTCCCCGCCCTTCGCTCCACCGGCTCCGCGGCCGGAATCCCGGCTCTGTTCGTCGGCTTCGTTGCTACTATGGCGAGGTCAGACTTCTCGTGGTCGTGCATCATCGGCTTCGGCTCCTCGCCTTCCCAATGCGGACCGGGGCGGCGTGCTGCTCTGGTCGACCGCGAGACCTCCCGGTTCCCGCACAAGGAGCTTCTACACATGCCAGCATCTCTGACCACGCCGGGCCGGCCGGGCGCTCGCGATAGCCCACCCGGTCGTATTGCCTTCCGCACCACGTAACGTCGTCGGCGCCCGGAACTATTTTTCTGTCGCGGCTCAATGGCTGGCCTGTGCACTCCCCTGCCGACGCTTCGCCGGCGCCCTCGCGGGCGACGACGCACGGCTCGGGGCCGATGTGGGTCGCTACTCCTTCATCGCAACGGACTTGCACCGTTTACTCCTTGCGGGTCTTGCCGGCGCACTACGTGTAAAAAGTGGTCACAGAACCGCCGGCGGGGTGTTGCGGGCGCGCTTGGTGATCTCCCCAACCAAGCCGCGGCTTGCTCGCCCGTCGATTTTGCTCTGAATCTGACGAATGCTGAGGTCCGTTGAAGTGGCCAGGGTCTCGATCTCGGCAATGAGGCGGGATGGTGTAGCTGGCCAGAACTGACGAGACGCCCTGAATTTGACAGTTACGGGACAAACCAAGAACCCAAAGCCGTCGTCCTGGTGACCACAGGCACAGTCAGCAGCGGCATCAATCCGAGACTGTTTCCGACAGGGCGTGCGGCCCTCTGCAAGCAAATTGCCCAAGTAAATGTGCGGAAAACATCCTCATTGGGGTTTCCGCACATCATGCCATTCCGACATGGTTCGATGGGCGGGGAGGGCAAACGAGGGTACGTATTGTTAGAACAAACCTATTGAGCCTTACAGTGACGATCCCTCCGCAATCCTACCAAGGCGCGTTGCGAGTTCATCGCTGCCATTCATATCCGCGAGCATCATTCGCGCACACTCCGATGCGCTCCAGACGACGGAAGAAAGCTCATACGCGATGATGTCCCGCCGGCAGCACCGGACACCCCGGGAGGCAAGATTGTCGAACATCATCGACTCGCCACCGGCGCCGAAACCAGCCGGGAAAGCGTCAAAACTTCCCACCGCTTCGATGCACTCGAAAGCACTACTGTAATGGCCCATGGCCGCTTCGGATCCGAAAGCGAATTGATCAGATATTCCGGCGGCATGATAGTGGTTGATATATACTGTGCCAGCATCGAGTTTAGACCGAACGAGGGACTCCGCGCAGAAATCAGTCACCCGCATGTCTGGGCGCATCCGCAAAATGATGTCATACCGGCGATGCCGTAACGAGGCGTTTTCCTGGGCAAGCCTAAAAGCGTCCCACATCGTGAAGAACATTTTTACTTGGTTGACCGCCGTTGCACGGTCTCGAATTTGCCGTCGTTCCGAAATCGGATCTTGAAATTGCTGTTCAATGTACCGAGCGAATTTAGGCTCATCCCAAACCCGCCAGGCTTCAACACCTTGCGTGGACTCCAAAATCTCCCGCGAGCCGGCGCGATAACCCTCGGCAGCGCGGGCCAGAGTGGGAAACGCCGCAAATAGAGCGGGGGCATGCGCATATTGCGCCGGCAGAAGGTGCAGAAGCTCCGGCGGGAGGAAGCGACTTGTCTCCTGCTGATAGCCCACTGAGCAACCTATTTTGTCCCAGGTAGAAATGAACACATCGGCGCCGAGCGGTTTGGCAACGTGGTCGCGGATGGTCGGCCAAGTTCGATGGAAGGCGCGGAGCTGGCCTGAAATGCAGATTGCAACTGACACTCCATCCGACGGCATTACGAAAGCGCCAGGCCGACCGCCTCGGACGGGCTGGCCAAGCACCCGATCGCGGGTGCGTTGTCGCCCGCGTGCTGTAAGTCCGCGGCGTAGAGGCCAAGGCGTGCATTTCTGCACCGGCGTCGCGCGTTGTTCCATGGAAGTAAGCGCGGCCAGCATTTCCGGATTCATCTGGGAGGCGAGTTGAGTCCGGATATGTGTGATCGCGGCCGCTTTGGCATCTTGTGTGCTCGTCGCCATGATCGCTTTCTGCAACCCCTTGAATTGATCGAAAGTCACCGGGCCGGCAGCTGCAATCGGCATATGAAGTAGTCTGCATGCGGCGGCCTTCTCCCGGCCAAGATTAACCATCCCGCTCAATACGCGGGCCGAAACCTCCAAATCGCTAGTTCGGGCATGGCTGGCACAGTACCCGGCGAAGGAAAGTAGCGCCTGACGAACGTGCCAGTCACCGATTTTGTCTAAGGTCGCGACGACCGCGGCGGCAGCTTCGGGCAGCAGGGGAAGGGCTGTGCCGTTGCGTAGCGTTCGCAGAACGGTCGTGAAATCTTGCCCCTCCAACGTTGATAATCCGCCTTCGCTCCCCACGAATGAGGTTGCCCGCAGCATCGCCGAGTAACCCTCCACATGCCGCCGGACATCTGCGTCGATTGCTCGCGCCGGATCAGCCAACATATCCCCGGCCAGGTCCATATCCAGGAAGTCAAATGCGACCCATCGTAGGACGTTGTTATTAATCCATGCCTGATCGCGAGTGAACACGCACCGTCGGGCAAGGGCGCGGCCGGACTCATAATCAAACTCGCGATAGGACTGAACGATGGAGGCATAACTTGCCAAGGCACCGTGCTCGGCTGTGCCATGCGGCAATTGCCCAATCATCCGAAAGGCACGATCCGAATCGTCACACTCCAGAAGCACCTCGATAATGCGCAGGCGGGCGTACTGGTCGGCCTTCGCGAACCAGGCGTCGAGGTCGGAATGTGTCGCCAACACCAAATGACCGCACGGCGGCAGAGCTAGGATCAGCTCGTTTCGATTCATGCCGGCATTGGTCAGCGATGCGCCTTCCGATAGCAGCCACGCGGCGCCCGCGTTGGACGGAGCTGCCTGGACATCGGAAGCAGAGGGCGCCGGCAACGACTCCGTCCTTAACCTTGAGCGGGTGCGCGTGGTGGCAAACCAGCGGCCGATGAGACCGGTAAGCGAGGGCTTGTCGGCAGCGGGCCCAGACCACGCTCCAAAGCTACGCATGGCTGTCGGTGCCAATGCCCGCGGCTGCTAGGGCCACATATTCGGCAGGCACACCACAGCAAACGACCGAATCGGCCGCAACGATATTGTAATGAACTGGTAGGCCGGCCGTAATGAGATGATTGTAGAGCGGCGCAACATACAGTTCGGGGCAGGAAGGGGCGTTCTTTTCGATGCGGAGTGCCTCTCGGAAATGTCCGGCCTGTGCGAAGTGATAAAGGCCGGTGCAGCATAGATCCGAAATAGGCCGCTTTTCGGAAGTCTCGAGCACGCGCGGCTCCGGACCTCGATCCGGTCGGACATAGGACCAGTTGGCACCAGCGCCGCGAAACACCTCCAGATAGCCGGCGGATTCCGGCCAGCACGTCGCATCAGGGTATCTAAAGCCGGGCCGGAACGTGTCGATATTGAAGATCGTGATCGGCGTGTCGGGTGACGCGCCCACGGCCTGCAGGGCGACGTCCACGGTTTCTGCCTGGCCGGCGGTCGGCTTCCCGAGGGCGTGGATGGTGACGTTACGGATGCCAAGTGCCGCGCATTCGGCGAAGATGAATGCATTTGTGTCGGCGATGTCACGCGCGACGAAAAGGAACTGAACTGTATCAAAATATGCGCTAAAACTACCAACCGCATGCGCGAACAGGCTGCTTCCGTGGAGCTGGAGCCGGTACTTGGGCAAGGCGTACCCTGCCGCTGCGAAACGGTGCGACAAACCGGCCATCGGGATCACGATCAAGGTATTTTGGCCCCGCCTAATGGACTTCTCACGCGGCCTGCTCCATGCGGTTGTCCAGCCGCGTGTACAGTCGTAGCGCATTAGCAATGAATGCGCGTTGGCGATCCGGGCGGTCGGCATGCAGCGGCAGCATGGACAGAAAGAGGCTGATGCTGATGGCATGGATCTGGCGACTATCCATCGCCACCCCATCGACCGCCATGCCGTGCAGCATTTCCTCCAGCCAGGCATGGTGTGGCGCTTGCTCGAACGTGATTGCGAAGCGCGGGCCATCGCCTGGGGTGCTATGATAGCGGCCAGCGATGATCTGATCGTAACGTCCTACGATAGAGTGGGCGAGCTTGGCCATGTCGTATCGCAGATCGCCGTAGATCGAAGGATGCCCGGCATGGACGAAGCCGCGCGGGTCGATTACGCGGACGCGCTGCACACGGCTGTCGTACAGGATGTTGCTTAGGCAGAAGTCGCCGTGCATGACGCAGGCCGCGCGGCCCGAATTCAGATCGACGAAGCCTGGGAGATTGGCAGCGATGGAGTTCAGCGACGGCAGCGGGCGACCATCCAGCCAGAGGTTCGCATCGACGGGAAAACCCGTGGAATCGGCGAATTGGCGCAGCCGCGTCTCTGTCTTGGTCAGCAACAGAGTGGACAGGGCGGCATCGCCAGTGGCACGAACGGTCGCCGTGGAGCTGACGACAGGATCTCGGATCGACGCGGCGACAAAGAGGAACTCCCGGCAGGATTCCATGATGCGTGCCCAGGCACCGCGACCAAGTGTAGCGAATACAAACAGCTCCGCCAGGGTCGGCAGGTAGGCGTACTCGGTTTCATAGAAACGCTCACGGCATGCGTCTTCGCCCTGCTGCATCAGGCGCGCGACGTAGATGCGTGCCGCGGGAGGGACCGCGGCGAGCCAGTCCGCCTCGGCCTGCATTTTCTGGGCGTCCGCGCTGGATTTGCGAACGACCATCTCATCAATTTGTAACGTGTTGAAGCTTCGCGCGCTTGCAAGCACGCGGCGAGAACGAAAGAATGTCTGAACGTGACCGAAATCATACCAGGCCGTGACGGCGTGCACCTTGAGCGGGTGTTCGGCCGCGTATAGCATGAGGCCTTGAATGAAATCGCCCCGTGCGCGCGTCATCGCACGCACCAGGGCGGTGCCATGCGCGAATGCGAACACCCCGCAAATGATTGGGCGTCCGCTTTGCAGTGGCGCACCGGCGTGGACCGTTTCGAGTGCCACGATGCGTTCGCCATCCAGTGCCGCTTCGGCCCAGGAATACCCCTCACAGGCGTCGGCGACGCCGACGCTGTCGCTGGCCGAGGCAGGCAGGCCGTCCACCAGCGTGTCGCCATGCAGGATCGTGACAGGCTGGTCAGGACCCCCCACCAGGTTGAGTGCGAAAACGACGGCTTCGCCGAGACTGAGACCGTCCGGCAACGCGAGCGGCACCAGCCCAAGCTGCATCATGCGATTGCAGTCGGTGTCCGAGGGTACGAAACTTTCCGGCAACCCAAGATAGACCGCCGCCTCTGCCGGAAACAGGGGGCGTTGATATTCGTAGAGGCGGTTTGTCCCGACCGGCAGGAAGCTTGGTGGCAGGTAACCGAATTCCGCGGCCAGTTCCTGCCCAACATAGGCACCGGACATGATCAGACCCTTGGCAGGGCCGTGTGCCGGCGGGAACGCGACGACCGTGGGAGGCAAAGCAATCATTGCGCGTGTGTCGGCCGGACGAGCGCCATAATCTGCTCGCGCGAGAGGCTGACGAATTCGGCTGGGCGGATCGCACGGTCGTCCACGTAGAATCCGTCCTCTCCACACCAGGGCTTGCCCACGTGGATTTCGTCGAATGGAATTTCGTTTCTCTTCAACCACTCAATGATGACCGGGAGCGTCTGGGCGTTGATGTGCCCAACCGAGTTATGGTAGGTTGCCATGTTGCGCGCGGTATAAATGATGATGGAAAATCCATCGTTCGCGTATTCGCGCAAACGCGCGGCGACGGTGTGGTCAAGTAGCTTGCAGTCGTAGGCAACCCCCGGTTCGTTTCTGGTAAGTGTGCCATCCAGATCGAACACGAGCCGTTTCATAACGATGCCACCACCTGTCGCGAAGCGGAGAACATATCATCGACAAATGAAAAAATTCTTAACGGCGTTTAAGGTTGGAGAGAGCGCCTTCGTCCCAAATTACATTACAGCTCTCAAGTCAAAATGAACTCTAGCAGCCTGTCGGATTGGAGTACCCAAATTGTGGGCGGTTGGCTAGAATCGGGGCATGTTGAACTATGTGCCATTCAATCGGGAGCAAGCGTTTCTACTTCCGCCTGATCTGAAGGCTTGGTTTTTGAAAACGAGAACCAAAAAACTCTTGCTTCTTTTCACGGCTTGAAATCAATGGTCCATTGCTGTGTTTCGGCCACCGGTTCGCCATTGCGCAGAATGGGCGCGAAACGGACGGCCCCGCTGCCGAGCCAGCTCATCACCGACGAACCAAACCGGCTGCCGCCTTCCGTCGATACCACGCGGCAGCCGGACGGCGCACCCGATGAATCGATACGGCAATTTACCATCACGCGTCCGGTTCGGTTGGACCCATCGGTTTCGTAGGCAACCGGGTACCGGGGCGCGCTGCCCGTCACCGCCCGTGGCACGAAGGTGCGGTTCGGCCCTGTCGCGATGACGACGGCGGGGAGCGGCTTGGGCGGATGCGCCGCGGCCGCCTGTTTTCTGACTTCCGCGTCGTTGAGGGCGTCGGCCTCACTCGGCGCCTCGGGCGCCGCCGCGGTGACGGAGGGCAGGGCCTCCAATGTCGCTTCAAGGCTTCCCGATGCGGGCTTTGTATGGCCGGTCGCGGCACCGGTGTCGGCGTGCGCGGCTTGCGCCGGGGGCGCTGGCGCGACCTTGCGTACCGGCGTTTCCGCAATCGCCGGCGTCACGGACACCGGCGGCGAAACCACCAGCGTGCCGGTCCGCCGCGACAGCCGCGCCGCGGTCTGCCGGTCCGGCGCCGCCATCATGTGCGCCGGTTCAGCCATCGCGACGATCACCGGCGCCGGAAGCGACGCCACCTGATCCTGATAGACGGGATTTTGAAAGGATGCCGCCGGAACCTCTGCGGGCTCCGGCTCTGGCCCTGGGGCCGGAGTCGCTGCGGCGATGTGAAGCGGCGCTGGTTTGGCCGCGGCCGGCACTTGCGGGTGCGGATCCACGTTGATCATGGCGCCGATGGCGAACAGGCCGAGACCCGCCAAACCCATGCTGCCGCCGATAACGGCCGCCGCCCACACCCCGATCTTCCGCCGCGCCGCCGGCACCTCGACCAATTTGTTGCCGCAATAGGAGCACACGAAGCGGCTGCCCACCGGCACGCGCACTACATCCCCGGCGGTCGCCACGGCGCAAAACAATTCGTTCTTGCAGC
>Ga0209611_10014575_pt1 | contig 10463 bp, 4 predicted proteins | sample S1TSphgellanicum_3_FD_187693 | JGI IMG/M metagenome (GOLD analysis project Ga0209611, IMG submission 187693) | Host-associated microbial communities from peat moss isolated from Minnesota, USA - S1T2_Fc - Sphagnum magellanicum MG (SPAdes) (version 2) | ecosystem: Host-associated > Plants > Peat... | reverse complement strand
CTCAATAAGATATGAATTTTTAAAGTTTATGTTTTTGTAATGTTTAAAATGAAGTATTTGATAAATAAAATGTAATGTAACATATTACCACAACAAGTGTGGTGACTTGATGGTAAGGGTGCTTGCCCCCATTCCAAAGGTCAAGGGATCAAACCTCATGGGTGGTGTTGTGTGAGGTCAACAATGGTATGTTGACCGAATATTCTCCTATCGAAATCCTAGGCTAGGTGCCTAGGTTGATTACATGGCCTACCTACCTAGTTTAGGTTTTTAACCTAACGTAGGTAGTGACACGTGTCAATAAATAATAGGCTTAAAAAATTATGAAATTATTAATAATATTCTATATTAAATAATTGAAATTTAATTAATTTCCATATTGGTTAGTTAATTAACTAGCAAGTGAATGGTTTGGTAAATTTGTATTTCACTTGAAAATAACCTCGTTTCACTAAGGACTAATGAAACAAGTCATTGTCCGTAGCAACTGGTCCCCGGTCATTAGGGGATTAAACAATTTCACTAGGTGAAAATGTCCAATTTCACTCAAAAATCTAGTGAAACCCAGAGTGAACTAGGACGCATTTCCTAGTAGTGAAATAAGATAAAAATTAACTATATATATAATTTAAATTTTATATATGTATATATATATATATATATATACCCATGGTTATGTATAATGCAAAAACAATTTATGAACTTTATTTTTAATGAAAATTTAAAAATTCCAAAATATAATTATTAACATTGTCAATTTGTTGGGTGAAGAAGTTCCAGTAAACTCAAAAGTAGGCAATCTTTTTTCTAGTAGCTAATTTTGCTTAATAGGATTTATAGCTTGTGTTGTGAGATTTGTTTTTCAATTTTTTTCCAAATGGATACCCATCTTTTCTTATTCAAAAGACTTCTTTTCAAGTTCTATGTAAATGGGTTCCCATGTATTTTCTTTGCTCATGAACGCTTCTTCTTAAATTCTCAAAAAATTGGTACCCATCTCTTCTTTTCTTAAGATCTTTGTGAAACTACAAGTTACAGATCCAACTCATGAACAAATCAAATATGTTCAAAGCTCCATAAAATCAACCCAAGTTTGAAATTCCATTGATAACCTTTTTTTTGGAACAAATCCATTGCCAACTAACCCAATTTGATTCAAATCAACTAAGTTTGAAGCTTTGACTTGAAATCAATTGTGCCTTGGAAGCTTCAAGGAAGTACTTGAACAATCATGTGTGATGGTGTTGTGTTAAATTATATTTATGTGTCTTTCTCATTTTGATAATGGTGGATTGTTTGCAAGGTATAGTGAAAATGGGAGTATTAATAGTGTGGAGGTGATGAGTCATGTTGACATGTTATTATGGGCCATGGATCATCCACCACCCACAAAGATGTATGTGACATTGACCTTACAAAATGGTGCATTCAAGGATGTGGTACATTAGCTACACAATCAGAAGTATGACATCTTGGTGGCTAACATTTTTCCTACATATTTTTTCTTTGATTTGTTTCCAAAACAATCACAACATCAACAACAACAGTTCAAATGTTCTACAACAATAATAATGGCTACAAAGATTAATAATGTGATGCCTAAAATTCAAGCAGTAAAAAATATTGTTATTTTTCCTACTTGACCTTCTTTGAAAAATGTAACACATCATCATCAAATGAAAAAGAAGAAAAATAATACAAAAAGAAGCATGATAGAAAAAATTAACTAACTTCCATAATGTTCAAAAGTTTCTTCCTCTTTCTGCAATGGTAGTTCAGATTCCTAGGCTGCTAGAAAATTATTGTCAACAAAAAATGGTGAAGACCCCCCCACCTACACACATTTTCTCCAATCCTCCACTCCATTTTGAGAATACCCATCATATTTCTTTACGTCTTTTGCATCCCTTAGGGTTTTTGAATTTTGATTGTTTGAATCATTTCAATCATGCATGCAACACAAAGTTGTTTCAAGTGACTAGTTAACCCATGAATCCCTTTAAAAAGCTTGCTAGGAAAAACTTGTCCTCATCATCGGTCATGGAGGGAACCGACCATTTAAAGAAAAACCTTGACAATATTTGATGACAAAATTATGGATGTTGTTGTGACAAGGGTTTCATTTGCCTAATCAATTGGCTCAAAATCAAGATATTATCACACCATATCCCTTGCAAATTTTGCAACAACAAAATTAAAGCAACAACCTCATCAATGGCCATAATAATAAGCAGGTCTTAGTTATAGTTATAGTTATAATTTTTAGTTCTAACTTTAGTTATAGTTCTAATTTTCAAAAATATTGTGATTTTTTATCAATTATTTGTGAACATGAAGATCATATGACCATTAAAGAGGCACATTAGATATTTGTTAACATGGGCATTTTTCACACCATATGGATGCAGGCATAAACACAAGACAAATTACCAACTACAACAAGAGTTCATAACCAAGGTTGTCCAATTGACTAAAGTGTCGACATTAACCAAACTAAACAACCTAGCCTAGCATAAATAATAGGGTAGTAGGTTAATTTTGATGTAACCTAACCTTATATATATTTAGTAAAATTATAAAATTATATTTTTTATTCATTTTAATATATATAAACCCATTGTTATGTATAGTGTAATTTGGTTACGATGTTTTAAATTTTCAAAGAGAATTAAAATTTTCCCAAAGATGTAAATTGTGTTTGTGTTTCATTTATTTTTGTTTGAATATTTGGCTTCAATAATGACCCAATTTTCTCCTTTTTTTAAAACAAAAAAACAATTGTTCAACAAGAACCCTAAATTTCTTTTAAGGTTTAAGAATAAGGGTTTGAATTAAATTTTTAAATATAAATACCTAATATTATGTTTGTTTGGTCGATGTAATTTTTTGACTCAATGTAAAATTTAATTTACAATATATGAAATAATGATATACTTAATTAATCAACATGTGGGTTTATTAATATTTTTGTATTCTTAAATATATTATATCTTAATAAAACATTTATGTTAGAAATTTTAAGTAAACATTAAATATAGTTGAAAGATATTTTCAAACTCATCAATGATATGAATTATTCAATGGACCAATGCAAAATTGGTGGTATATGTACATGAAAGTATTGCAATATTGGCCACATTGATGGTATAAGGTACTTCAATAAAGTTTTGATGTGTAATTGCAATACCTTCATTTTAGTGATAGTTTCATTACCTTTTACCATCAATGTGACTAACTTAACAATACTTTCATTTGTACTATGGTTTAAAATATTGTCACAATATGGTGCAAGTATTGTATTGCTTATAGGTTTTAGTAAGGCTATGCAATACCTTTCCAAGTTTCAAGGTGAATAAAAATATTCCAAGATGATGTAGGTATTGCATTTAAATTTCATAATTTTGTTCAAACGGACCTTCTAACATCAATGTGAATAACTTTGCAATACCCTCATTTCCTTGAATCAATATGTTTTGGCATCATATAGTGAGCATGGAATAAATATTTTAAAAAACATTATTTCATTTCATGGTTTATGATATAATCGCAAAATGATGCAGGTATTGCTTACCTTCTAGGTTTTGCTAGGGTTATGCAATACCTTTCCAAATTCCAAAAAATATGTTATGGAGCCCAAAGGTTTTATGGGATATCCTAAAAGGGGTAGTGCATGTGAATTGAATAGTTTTGGGCATAAACAATACCCCTCCGATAGCCTGAACCAAAATAATTGAGCTCCGTGTTTGCAAATTACCCCAAATAGGGTATTGTTTTCCTTCTAAACTTTGGTATGGCTATGCAATACCTTTTTAGGTTTCAATAAATATGTGATGGAACCCAAACAATTTATAATATACCCTAAAAGAGGTATTGCACATGCATTATGAAAATTTGGGCACAAGTAATACCCCTCCAATAGCTTGGACCAAAATAATTCAATCCATAATGTTTACAAATTACCTTCATGAAGGTGTTTCATTCCTTCTAAGTTTTGTTTAGGCAGTGTAATACCCTTCTAGGAACCAATGGTGTTTGCAAAAAACCCCAAATAGGGTATTGCTTTCCTTCTAGGTTCTAATATGGCTATGCAATACCCTTCTAAGATTTTTTAGATATGTTCTGGAACCAAAGGAATTTTAATATACCTTAATAAGGGTATTGCATGTGCATTGAGTAATTTTGGGCACAAGTAATACCCCTCCAATAGCCTAGAACAAAATAATTCAATCCATGGTGTTTATAAAATACTTTCATGAGGGTACCGATTTCTTTCTAGGTTTGAACTTGTTATTTTTGGGAGTAAAGAAAGGTTTTTTAATTTGAGTGCAAGATTATAATCAATTTTTTGATAGTTTTATCAAATATACATATAAGAATATGTGAAAATGTATTTTTAACTATTAACACAAAATGTTGTAAAATGAAAATTAAATGCTTTGAATAAAAAAAAAGGGTAACATGTGTTACAAAAATGTGCAAAAAATGACCAAGTCCAAAACAACCCCACCTTTAAATGGGGAACATGTCATAATGGTAAATATGTGGTTGCTTCAAAAATAAATTACTACCCTATACAATTGTTAAAAAAAGTACGGCATTCCTGGTGGTTTATTTTCAGGTAATCTGCAACTTCCTTTGTAACTTATAGATCAGGTGATCACTATAACTAGAGCAGAAAACCCACCCAAATCTCAATTCAAAATATTGCTCAAGTAATTTAAATCACCAAGTTAAATAATTCCAACTTTGAGTTTACTCCATGGTGATAATGAATTGTAATTATTTGAAAAAACCAATTCACAAAATCATTCCTTCAATCCACACATGCATCTTGTTATATATTACTAGACTTGAATAGGAATCATACTGAAAGCTTTCATGTACTAATCAAAATTTATTGTCACCTTGAAGTTGACAGAGAAAATATGAAGTTGGGCACCCCAAACATTGGCAACTTCAATGTCATTGAGATGTTGTGATGCCATTGTAATCACTAAAAAGGAATCCAAACCTCTAGACAAAAACATTCCAAATGGTACATCGATCAATTTTTTTCCATGAATTACACAAACATGTTTGTGTTCGTGAAATATGTGACAAATCCTAGATAACATGGATGGAGAAAAACATAGACATAAACAAACTCCAAAGAATCTACGAAATGAAAAAAACATGGGTGGAAATCAATCGCCTTCTTGAAGGTAACATGGAGCATAATTGGATCATATGGAGTGTAAAGGATGATGGACTCTGAGTTTCATGATGGGTTGAAATATTTGCAAAGTCCTCCTGCATGCACCAAAGATGATCAAATAAAAAAAACCAAGAAACCTCAACATTTGGCATGATTAGATATGGCTTAAGGGAATTGGGACAAAATGAAAACAAAAATTTATAATAATTTGCAACAAGAAATCTTGATTTTCATTCAGGTTTTGTAACACAAAGTTTTTGTTTATTGTTGCTTCTAACCTGATTTATTGGAATAGATGTGGCTTGGTGGGAAAATCTCAAAATGTTCACAATTGTCCTTCAATGCCTTCATCTCCAAAGCCAAGTACATAGCCCCTGCACCACAAAAAAAGAAATAGATGACAAGATCCCAATCCATGTTGTTGATCAAATTCTTGCCTACATTTCTTTTGCTTTGATTTTATAATAGTAAATCTTGTTGTTGTAGGCTGAAATGGAATTGCAAGAAGGAAAGTTGATGGAACTAATACCATCATTTCCCTAGCCCAAGTAGAATGGGTTATGTTGGGGAAAAAAAAGGTTTTTTCTTAGCAAAAAAACAACAACAACAACACCATTGTCATATTCTTCATAATAGCAAAAAGAAATAAAAGAAAACAACAGTGACATTGTCATTTTTTTCACAACAAAAAATTAGAAAGGACGAAGAAAAAGGGAGCTTATTTTCAAGCTCCCATCCCTTGAAGCTCCTATGGATTCCGCATTCCTAGAGCTTTGAGCTACCAAAACTCTCTTTAGGTCGGAAGCTCTAGTGATGGAAGTGAACACAAAAAGAGGTGGGTGGGGACGGGGTCAACAAGATGAGGAAGGTAGGTGGGTTGGTAGGAAAAAGGGCAGTAGGTGGGCCAGGGTAGGTAGGAGCTTCCCAAGAAAAATGATAATAAAACTATTCCCCAAAAAAATTGAGTTGGGGAAAAAAAACAAAAGAAAAAAATATTAACTAAGCAAACTGACCCCTGGGGGAGAGTTTCATCCCATCCATGAAATCCTAGAACAAGATTTTTTAGATGGTGCATTGGTGGGTGTTGGGTCATTCAAGCCATAAATTATGTCAAAATCTTTGAATAATAAAATTTCAATCCTTTTCACAATTATATTCCATAAAATTTTGCATTCATACAACTTGTTATCATCAAGTTAAGGTATTTCCAAAGGTCATAAACATTCATTTATATAAAATAAAAAAGAAATTTCCTAAATTCCACACATCACATGGGAACCATTAATGTGGTAAAAAAAATTCACATTAATTATCATGTGAAAGTCATGAACATCAATTGAAATTACGACCAAAACATAATTAAATTATGAAATCCAACCACCAAGTAAATTACCAAACTAAACCCATAGGTAATTACATAAGTAATAATTTAATTACATTTAGTTATATACCCTTTTTGTAAATGGTATAAAATTCTAGACATTTGACTGATGAATCCTTTGTTATTTGTTGGTTCTTCATGTTATAAGGAAAAAACTATGGAACGATTTCAGTTGCTTTCACATTTTTAAAAGGGTCCATTAGTGTTACAAATTTAAAATCAGTTAATTTTGAATTTCTAGTCATATAAATTTGTTTCTTTTTTTTTTTCTTTTTGCATGGTTTGTTACAACTTATGTCTCTTGATCAAGAGAGATTAAACCAAGCACAATTTTTTCTTTCTTCATAGATGTGTCAATAATAATAATGGATATTATAAATGTTTTTCATTTTAAATTTTATTTTATTGTAATTTTTTAGCTCTTACGAAATTTGAAATTGTTGATGACCACAAACTATTTGGAGAAAATATTTTTGAAATTATTTTATGCAAACGTATCTAATTTTCATGAGCAATAACATAACAAAGTTGAGTTGTCATGGTCGATTGTTTCAATAGATTTGATAAGATTGTGTAAGATGCCAAAGGAATAATATTGTTGAATTTTGGAGGTTGTAATTTACAATTTATAAACATTTGCAAATCCTTAGTTGTTTATATAGAATCATGGGGTAAGTCTTACATATGTTTTTAAATATTTGCAAACAACTATGTTTTCCAAAAACCTTGAAAAAATCAATTGTAACGAAAACCAATACCACTAGCAACCATATTGTGCATGTTGAAAACATGATATTGAGAATTGTGTGTTGTGATTAATAACTTGATTTTAAACATAGACTCAAGGCATCATATGTAGGAAAAAAATTTAAGAAATTGGTGGTGACAATGGGTTAGGGTTGGTTAAAGGTTGGAACAACACATGTTCTTGCAAAATTAAATATATTACAACATTAGTGGATGCATGTCCGAACCTTAGTGGACTAAGTATTGGCTTTCACATTGTGTTAAGTTAGTTTGTTGAAGTTGGAATCAAGGGCTACAAAGGTATATTATTTTTAAAAATTAAATTGTAGTTTTTATTTTGTATTCATTAATTAAATTTTGTTTGGTTCTTGTTACAAATGTCAACATCATGGAGTTTATTCATATGAATGTTCATTCATGACTTGTAATGAATTTGTACTTAACTTTTAATTAAATTTTAGTTCACTTCTAGTTCATTTTTAATTAACTTTTAGTTCATTATTAGTTAAGTTTTAATTAATTTTAAATTAAGTTTTATTTAATTCTTATTTGATTTTTAATTAACTATTAATTCATCTTCAATTCGTTTTTAATTAACTTTTAGTTCATTTTTACTTAATTCATAGTTAATTTTCAATTCATTTTTAGTTGAATCTTAACTCATTGAGTTTTAGATTCTTCATAATTCACACATAGATGAGGGGTACTTGGTTATATTCTAGGTACGTATATAATCCAAATAAAGTAAATAAATTAAAATTGCAAGAAAAGAACTTCAAATTGGAAAAGTTGAAGTTCGATTATCAGATTAGGTGCTTATCAATGAAGCTAAAAATGCAGATCAGCTGTTGAAAGAGGCCGAAAGGGGAAAAAGAATGAATGCTCGTAATCAACATGGACCACACATAGGTACACATGAGCCACATGTAGACTCAAAGTTTTTTGAATTTTTTGAGTTAGATGCCTAATGGGTTTAAGTAAAAATGAAATTCCCCATTACTTTAGTTTGTTCAACACCAATTTTGGGTGCATATTTTTGTCATGATCTTGTTATATTTTGATCATTTGTAATAAAATCTTTTTGCATTCACATTGTGCACACATCATGTTTTTGTTTTAATTTTTGATTTTCTTATTCCATGACTTGGATTTAAAGTAAGTTTGTTTTCATTCATGTGGTTTGTAAATCTTGCTGTCTAGTTCTTTTCGTGCTTGTGATAATTCATGGATACCAAAATTTTCAACTATATTTTTTATTTTCAAGTTTTTCCCATTTGGTGGAATTAAACTTTGCATCCAATGATTTATTAATAGAAATCATATGAAGTTTGTTCATTCATAAATTCATACTTCATTTATCCACATGTCAAACAAGTTTTTAATGTTTGATAATCCATGTGCAAAATGTACAAACCTATGAACAAACAAATGTTTTCATGATTTTGGGGGAAATTAACATTTTGGGTGTAGTGTAATATAATATTATTTCAAATCTTGAATGCAAGAATTATATTCATATGTCATATAGTTGTGTGAACTATAATGTTAAAAAATAGGAATATGATTGAATATAAAGTAATAATCTTAACAATAATTTAAAATTTCTAAAATATGAAATGGAAAATTTTATGACATTAGAAAAAATATTTTAAATTGTGACTAGGCTATGTAACTAATTTTTAGTTGTAAGCAATGTTTTATGACTAAAATCATTTTTAATCACCTTAACTAGTTGTAAAGACAAATTAATTACAAGTAGTGGTGACATCATGATAACATCATCAATCCATGGATGCACATGAAAATTATTTATATGGTTTCATCCAACATATAAAATATTTTATATGTGTGACCATTTGCAATTATTTTGATGGCAACCAATGTTTTACCACTTATAGCTCCCTAATATTGACACATGGTGACATTTGAATGCATTTTTTTTTTTGTAATTAAAAATAAAAGAAACCCAATCTAAACCATTAGATTCATATGTTTGCATGGTCTTATATAGTGACATGTTACACAATAGAGATTTGTCATGTGGAACATTAATTTAATTTTCAATGAAATAAATTTAAATTCCAATGACAATGTTTCATCAAAACTCGTTTATGTAGGATGGGTATTTTGGTGATTGTCATTGTGACAATTTGAAAGTGATTCCAAATTATAATTTGTCATAGATCAAATTCCATTTTAGAATCATTCCTTATTGTCTATTTTGCGGCCTTTCAATGTTTATGTCTATTTATAGATTGTTATTTTTCTTACACCCTTTCAATGTTTTTTTTTCTTTTATCTATTTGTATATTGTTGTGAACTTCTTTAATAAATCAAAATTTTTGTTGGCATTTTACTTACCAAATAAAAAAATATGAAAAAATATTACTGGAAAATAATTGATATATAATAAAATTTACAAAAAAAAAAATTTTGGAAAGACATACAACAAAATTATTACGTTCACACAAAATAATTTAATCGTTGTCATTGGTAGTGCAAAACAATGCGAAGCCCAAATTAACATTTAGGTAGGTAGATATCAAAATAGGTAGATAAGTGAATAGTATTAAGTACCTACCCATCTATTTGAGTCATGTACCTACCTAGGTTAAGTACTACCATTTAAGTAGGTAAAAGTGGGTAGATAGGTTAAGTCAAGGAAGTTGTTATGTAGTTTGATTTACCCATATGGGTGGGTAGGTTGAACTAGGTACTTACTTACCTACCTACCTAAGTAGATAGGCAATAAGTAGGTTAAAGAGGTAGGTATGCTAAATTGATGCATAAACACTTTTCATTTGCTGATCCCAAATGGCACAAATGTTTTAATTTGATACTGTTAAATTACACAACTTCTTTATATGTTTTTCAAAATGGAAATGGAGAACAAACAATATGGCATAAGTTTTGAACTTGTAACTTACTTACAAACTAGGTTACAACTAAAAAGTTTTCCCCATACCTTTTGTTATCATTTTTGAGTTTCTAACAAAAAATAATTAATTCAGTAAATAAATAAATAAATAAATATTTATATAATAAATAAATAGAAATTAAATTATATCTATGAAATATTAATTATTCACTATCATCCACATAACTAATTATTTATAACTTTTCAACACATAATAAATAAAA
>Ga0209611_10014574_pt1 | contig 10463 bp, 7 predicted proteins | sample S1TSphgellanicum_3_FD_187693 | JGI IMG/M metagenome (GOLD analysis project Ga0209611, IMG submission 187693) | Host-associated microbial communities from peat moss isolated from Minnesota, USA - S1T2_Fc - Sphagnum magellanicum MG (SPAdes) (version 2) | ecosystem: Host-associated > Plants > Peat... | reverse complement strand
GTCCTGGCTCGGGACGATCGAGGGATCGCCGTTGGACGGGAACAGGATGTTGTTGGACGAGAGCATCAGCGCGCGCGCCTCGAGCTGCGCCTCGAGCGACAGCGGGACGTGCACGGCCATCTGGTCGCCGTCGAAGTCGGCGTTGAAGGCGGCGCAGACCAGCGGGTGCAGCTGGATCGCCTTGCCCTCGATCAGCACCGGCTCGAAGGCCTGGATGCCGAGGCGGTGCAGCGTCGGCGCGCGGTTGAGCAGGACCGGGTGCTGGCGGATCACCTCCTCGAGGATGTCCCAGACGATGGGTTCCTGCGCCTCGACCATCTTCTTGGCGGCCTTGATGGTGGTCGCCAGGCCCATCAGCTCGAGCTTGTTGAAGATGAACGGCTTGAACAGCTCCAGGGCCATCAGCTTGGGCAGGCCGCACTGGTGCAGCTTGAGCTGCGGGCCGACCACGATGACCGAGCGGCCGGAGTAGTCGACGCGCTTGCCCAGCAGGTTCTGGCGGAAGCGGCCGCCCTTGCCCTTGATCATGTCGGCGAGCGACTTGAGCGGGCGCTTGTTGGCGCCGGTCATGGCCTTGCCGCGGCGGCCGTTGTCGAGCAGCGAGTCGACGGCCTCCTGCAGCATGCGCTTCTCGTTGCGCACGATGATCTCGGGCGCCTTGAGCTCGAGCAGGCGCTTGAGCCGGTTGTTGCGGTTGATGACGCGGCGGTACAGGTCGTTCAGGTCGGAGGTGGCGAAGCGGCCGCCGTCCAGCGGCACGAGCGGGCGCAGCTCGGGCGGCAGCACGGGCAGCACCTCGAGGATCATCCACTCGGGCTTGATGCCCGAGCGCTGGAAGCCCTCGAGGGTCTTGAGGCGCTTGGCGTACTTCTTGATCTTGGCCTCGGAACCGGTCTCGGACAGGTCCTTGCGCAGGGTCTCGATCTCCTTGTCGACGTCGATCGAGCGCAGCAGTTCGCGGATGGCCTCGGCGCCCATGAGCGCGCGGAACTCGTCGCCGAACTCCTCGGTCTTGGCGATGAAGTCGTCCTCGGTCATCAGCTGGGCGCGCTTGAGCGGCGTGAAGCCCGGGTCGACCACGACGTAGGCCTCGAAGTACAGCACGCGCTCGATGTCGCGCAGCGTCATGTCGAGCACCATGCCCATGCGGCTGGGCAGGGACTTGAGGAACCAGATGTGCGCGACCGGCGAGGCCAGCTCGATGTGGCCCATGCGCTCGCGGCGCACCTTGGCCAGCGTCACCTCGACGCCGCACTTCTCGCAGATCACGCCGCGGTGCTTGAGGCGCTTGTACTTGCCGCACAGGCACTCGTAGTCCTTGATCGGTCCGAAGATCTTGGCGCAGAACAGCCCGTCGCGCTCCGGCTTGAAGGTGCGGTAGTTGATGGTCTCGGGCTTCTTCACCTCGCCGAACGACCACGAGCGGATCTTGTCGGGCGAGGCGATCCCGATCTTGATGACGTCGAACTGTTCGTCCTGCTGGACTTGCTTGAACAGATCAAGTAGCGCTTTCATAAATTTCTCCAGTCTCGATCATTCGTTGTGCGCGGCGGTCGCAGCTTCGATACCGCCTCAGCCGGTGCCTGAAAGCAAGGGAGGCTCGGCTTCGAGGGAGGGTGGCACAGTCCGCACCTTCCGGTGCGGCCGCTTCGCCGGCACGACGCTTTGCGTCGTGAAACCCCGGCTCCGCCCCCCCTCAAGCTCCTCCCGCGGCCTTGTCAACCGTCACCCTGACGGCCGACAGACCGTCCAGGCGCTAATCACGTTCCAGATCGATATCTATTCCCAGCGAGCGGATTTCCTTCACTAGCACGTTGAACGATTCGGGCATGCCTGCGTCGATCGAGTGCTCGCCCTTGACGATGTTCTCGTAGACCTTGGTGCGGCCGTTGACGTCGTCGGACTTGACGGTGAGCATCTCCTGCAGCGTGTACGCGGCGCCGTAGGCCTCGAGCGCCCAGACCTCCATCTCGCCGAAGCGCTGGCCGCCGAACTGGGCCTTGCCGCCCAGCGGCTGCTGGGTGACGAGCGAGTACGGGCCGGTGGAGCGCGCGTGCATCTTGTCGTCGACCAGATGGTGCAGCTTGAGCATGTGCATGTAGCCCACGGTGACGTTGCGCCCGAAGGCCTCGCCGGTACGGCCGTCGTAGAGCGTGGCCTGGGTGCGCGACGGCGTCAGCTGCAGGCGCTTGGCGACGTCCTCGGGGTAGGCGATGCGCAGCATGGCGGTGATGTCGCCCTCCGAGGCGCCGTCGAACACCGGGGTGGCGAAGGGCACGCCCTTGCCCAGGTGGTGCGCCAGCTCGATGATCTCGTCGTCGGTGAGGCCTTCGACCTGCTCGGGCTTGCCCGACTGGTTGTAGACGTCGCGCAGGAAGGTGCGCAGCTGCGCGGTGCCGGCGCTGCGCGCCAGGTCGCCGATGCGCGCGCCCAGCCCCTTGGCGGCCCAGCCCAGGTGGGTTTCGAGGATCTGGCCCACGTTCATGCGCGAGGGCACGCCCAGCGGGTTGAGGACGATGTCGACCGGCGTGCCGTCGGCCATGTAGGGCATGTCCTCCACCGGCACGATGCGCGACACCACGCCCTTGTTGCCGTGGCGGCCGGCCATCTTGTCGCCCGGCTGCAGGCGGCGCTTGACGGCCAGGTAGACCTTGACCATCTTGAGCACGCCCGGGGGGAGCTCGTCGCCCTGCGTGAGCTTCTTGCGCTTGTCCTCGAAGGCCTGGTCGAACTGCAGGCGCTTGGCCTCGATCGACTCCTTGAGCGCCTCGAGCTGGGCGGCGGCGGCCTCGTCGGCCAGGCGCACGTCGAACCAGTGGTAGCGCTCGAGCGAGTCGAGGTAGTCCTTCGTGATCACGGTGCCCTTGACGATCTTGCGCGGGCCGCCGGTGGCCTCCTTCTTGAGCAGCAGGCGCTCGATGCGGGCGAAGGCGTCCGCCTCGACGATGCGCAGCTGGTCGTTGAGGTCCTGGCGATACCTCTTGAGGGCGTCGTCGATGATCTGCTGGGCGCGCTTGTCGCGCTGGATGCCCTCGCGCGTGAACACCTGGACGTCGATGACGGTGCCGTTCATGCCCGAGGGCACGCGCAGCGAGGTGTCCTTGACGTCGGAGGCCTTCTCGCCAAAGATGGCGCGCAGCAGCTTCTCCTCGGGGGTGAGCTGGGTCTCGCCCTTGGGCGTGACCTTGCCCACGAGCGAGTCGCCGGCCGCGACCTCGGCACCGATGTAGACGATGCCCGAGTCGTCCAGCCGCGCCAACTGCGATTCCGACAGGTTGGAGATGTCGCGCGTGATCTCCTCGGGGCCGAGCTTGGTGTCGCGGGCCACGACGTTGAGCTCCTCGATGTGGATCGAGGTGTAGCGGTCGTCGGCGACGACGCGCTCGGAGATGAGGATCGAGTCCTCGAAGTTGTAGCCGTTCCAGGGCATGAAGGCCACGAGCATGTTCTGCCCGAGGGCCAGCTCGCCCAGGTCGGTCGAGGCGCCGTCGGCGATGACGTCGCCCTTGGCGATGATGTCGCCCTTGTTGACGATCGGCCGCTGGTTGATGTTGGTGTTCTGGTTCGAGCGCGTGTACTTGACGAGGTTGTAGATGTCGACACCGACCTCGCCGGTGACGTTCTCCTCCTCGTTGACGCGCACGACGATGCGGTTGGCGTCGATGAAGTCGACCACGCCGCCGCGCAGCGCCTGCACGGTGGTGCCGGAGTCGACCGCCACCGTGCGCTCGATGCCGGTGCCGACCAGCGGCTTCTCGGGGCGCAGGCAGGGCACCGCCTGGCGCTGCATGTTCGAGCCCATGAGGGCGCGGTTGGCGTCGTCGTGCTCCAGGAACGGGATCAGCGAGGCGGCGACCGAGACGATCTGGCTGGGCGCGATGTCCATGAACTCGACGCGCTCGGGCGACATGAGCACGAATTCGCCGTTCTCGCGGCAGGACACGAGCTCGTCGGTGAACTTGCCCTTGCCGTCCAGCGGGGCGTTGGCCTGGGCGATCACGTACTTGCCCTCGTCGATGGCCGACAGGAACAGGATCTCGTTGGAGACGTGGCCGGCGTCGACGCGCCAGTACGGCGTCTCGAGGAAACCGTACTCGTTGAGGCGGGCGTACAGCGCCATCGAGTTGATCAGGCCGATGTTCGGGCCTTCCGGGGTCTCGATCGGGCAGACGCGTCCGTAGTGGGTCGGGTGCACGTCGCGCACCTCGAAGCCGGCGCGCTCGCGCGTCAGGCCGCCCGGTCCGAGCGCCGAGACGCGGCGCTTGTGCGTGATCTCGGACAGCGGATTGGTCTGGTCCATGAACTGGCTCAACTGCGAGGAGCCGAAGAACTCGCGGATCGAGGCCGAGATCGGCTTGCTGTTGATCAGGTCGTGCGGCATCAGGTTCTCGGTCTCCGCCTGGCCCAGGCGCTCGCGCACGGCGCGCTCGACGCGCACCAGCCCGGCACGGAACTGGTTCTCGGCCAGCTCGCCGACGCAGCGCACGCGGCGGTTGCCCAGGTGGTCGATGTCGTCGATCTCGCCGTGGCCGTTGCGCAGGTCGACCAGGACCTTCATCGTGTTGATGATGTCCTCGTGGGTCAGCGTGAGCGGGCCCTCGATCTCGTTGCGGCCCAGGCGGCTGTTGACCTTCATGCGGCCGACGCGCGACAGGTCGTAGGTCTCCTCGTCGAAGAACAGGCGGCGGAACAGCGTCTCGACGGCGTCCTCGGTGGGCGGCTCGCCGGGGCGCATCATGCGGTAGATGGCGATGCGCGCCGACAGCTGGTCGGCGGTCTCGTCGATGCGCAGCGTGCCGGAGATGAACGCGCCCTGGTCGAGGTCGTTGACGTAGATGGTGCGGATGTCGGTCACGCCGCCGTCGCGCAGGCGCTGCAGCACTTCCTCGGTGATCTCGTCGTTGGCGCTGGCCAGGACCTCGCCGGTCTGGGCGTCGACCACCGAGGTGGCCAGGACGCGGCCGAGCAGGTAGTCCTCGTTGACCGCGATGCGCGTCATGCCGGCCGCTTCCATGTCGCGGATATGGCGGGCGTTGATGCGCTTGTCCTTGGCCACGACGACCTTGCCGCTCGGGTCGGCGATGTCGAAGCGGGCGATCTCGCCGCGCAGCCGCTCGGGCACGAGCTGCATGAAGCCGCCGGTGCTCGGCGCCAGGGTGAAGTTGTCGAACGCGAAGAAGTGCGCCAGGATCTGCTCGACGTTCAGGCCCAGGGCCTTGAGCAGGATGGTCGCGGGCATCTTGCGGCGCCGGTCGACGCGGAAGAACAGCACGTCCTTGGCGTCGAATTCGAAGTCGAGCCAGGAACCGCGGTAGGGGATGACGCGGGCCGAGAACAGCAGCTTGCCCGAGGAATGGGTCTTGCCGCGGTCGTGCTCGAAGAACACGCCGGGCGAGCGGTGCAGCTGGGAGACGATCACGCGCTCGGTGCCGTTGATGACGAACGAGCCGGTCGTGGTCATGAGCGGGATCTCGCCCATGTAGACCTCCTGCTCCTTGACTTCCTTGATGGTCGGCTTGGAGGCCTCGCGGTCCATGATGACCAGCCGCACCTTGGCGCGCAGCGGCGAGGCGAAGGTGAGGCCGCGCTGCTGGCACTCCTTGACGTCGAACGGCGGCGTACCGAGCGCATAGCCGGCGAACTCGAGGCGGGCCATGCCGTTGTGGCTGGAGATCGGGAAGATGGACTCGAACGCCGCCTGCAGGCCCTGCGGCCGGCGCTGCGAAGCGGGGCGCTCGGACTGCAGGAAGTGCGCGTAGGACTCGAGCTGGGTGGCCAGCAGGAAGGGTACCGATTGCGTTGCAGGGCGCTTCGCAAAGCTCTTACGGATACGCTTCTTTTCGGTGAAGGAGTACGGCATGGACGCTCCGCTCAGAAGGACTTACGTAGGAAAAACCGATTACCCAGCGCCGCTACCGCCGGCGCGAACCGGGTCCCACGGACCGTGGATCCGTGTTGTTCGGGCGACACTGGCGTTGCGATCATTGGGGGAATGTTTTGAGATGCACTCGGACGCTGCCCACCTGCCGCGGCGACCGAACCCATGTCGAAACCCTCCCTGGAACCGCCGATCCGGCCGGCGCCTGGTGCGGCGCCGGCCGGTCCGGATACTGCAATGCGGGCGCGTCCCTGGCGGCCCGGCACGAGGCCGGCGCTGCCGGGGGCGATCCCGGCCTTACTTGATCTCGACCTTCGCGCCGGCGTCCTCGAGCTTCTTCTTGGCCGCTTCGGCGTCGGCCTTGTTGACGCCTTCCTTGACGGCCTTGGGCGCGCCGTCGACCAGGTCCTTGGCCTCCTTCAGGCCCAGGCTGGTGAGCTCGCGCACGGCCTTGATGACGTTGACCTTGTTGGCGCCGACCTCGAGCAGGTTGACCGTGAACTCGGTCTGCTCTTCCACCGGGGCCGCGGCGGCACCGCCACCGGCCGGCGCGGCCACGGCCACGGCAGCGGCAGCGGCGGAGACGCCGAACTTCTCTTCCATCATCTTGATCAATTCGCTGACCTCGAGCACCGACTTGGCGGCGATCGCGTCGAGGATTTCCTGGTTCGACAGTGCCATTTCTTCCAACTCCTATACAGATTTCGTCAAAGGGGGGTTTGCAATTTCCGGATGTGGTTTCAGGCCGCCTGCTGGGCGTCGCGTACCGCCGCCAGCGTGCGCACGAGGCGCGAGGGGACTTCGTTCAAGGTGCGAACGAACTGCCCGATCGGTGCCTGCATGGTTGCCATCAGCTTGGCCAACAACTCTTCGCGGCTCGGCATCGTCGCCAGCGTCTTGACGCCTTTTTCGTCCATGACGAAATTGGCCATCGCGCCGGCCTTGATGGCGAGCTTCTCGTTGTCCTTGGCAAATACGGACAGCACCTTGGCGACCGCCACCGGATCCGGGCCGAATCCGTAGACGAGGGGACCGACCAGCTTTTCGGTCAGCCCTTCGAACGGTGTCCCGGTAACGGCGCGACGCGCAAGGGTGTTCTTGAACACACGCAACTGGACACCTTGCCCGCGCGCTTGCCTGCGCAGGCGGGTGACCGCATCCACATCCAGACCACGGTATTCGGCAACGATGATCGCCTTGGACTGCGCCACCAGGGCGGAGACCTCATCGATCATGGCAGCCTTGTCTTGCCGACTTAGACCCACGGTACTGGCTCCACGAGAAGGTGCGCGGCTTGCGCCTTGCACCGGTCCAAAAACCGGCGACCGCTGAGTAGCCCCGAACCGTGCGTCCGCCCAGCGGAATCGCACGACACAAACGCCCCCTTCGGCTACGCCGTCTGCGTTGGGCGAACCGGGCACCGCGGACTGCCGGTCGCGAGCAAAACCACCGCCCGTGACCGCCGCCATGCCGTCTGTCCGATTAAGCCCTTCGACGTCCCGGTGCGCGGAACGCACCGGGGCGTAGTCGGGCCCCGACGGTCTTTGACAGCTATCGCGCGGCGAACCGCGCGACTGCCCAAAGTACTTCCTGATGCCGCGGCACGCCCCCAGGGGCGGCCGCGCAAATCCTGCCTTACCCGCCCCCGCGCGACCAGCGCCCGGGGACGACGCGCGCCCGCTGTTATCAGGCGTTCAAGCTTGCCGGGTCGACGCGCACGCCGATGCCCATGGTCGATGACACCGCGATCTTGCGCAGGTATATACCTTTGACCGCCGGGGGCTTGGACTTGTTCAGTGCGTCGATCAGCGCGGCCAGGTTGCCCCGCAGGCGATCGAGATCGAACGAGGCGCGGCCGATCGAACAATGGATGATGCCGGCCTTGTCGGCACGGAACTGCACCTGGCCCGCCTTGGCGTTGCGGACCGCGCCGGCGACGTCGGCAGAGACCGTACCCACCTTGGGGTTGGGCATCAGGCCGCGCGGACCCAGGATCTGGCCCAGGGTACCGACCACGCGCATGGCGTCGGGCGAGGCGATCACGATGTCGAACTCCATGAAGCCTTCCTTCACCTTGGCGGCCAGGTCCTCGAAGCCGACGATGTCGGCCCCGGCGGCGCGCGCTTCATCGGCCTTGGCGCCCTGCGTGAACACGGCCACGCGGACGGTCTTGCCGGTTCCGCCCGGCAGCACCACGGAGCCGCGCACGGACTGGTCGGACTTCTTGGCGTCGATCCCGAGGACGACGGCGATATCGACGGACTCGTCGAACTTGGCCGTGGCGGTCTCCTTGACCAGCTTCAGCGCATCGGCGATCGGGTAGGTCTTGTTGACCTCCGCCTTGGTGCGGATGGTCTTTGCGCGCTTGGAAACGTGTGCCATTTACAGGCCCTCCACGACGATGCCCATGCTGCGGGCCGAACCGGCGATCGTGCGCACCGCGGCATCGAGGTCGGCAGCGGTGAGGTCGGGCATCTTGGTCTTGGCGATCTCCTCGGCCTGGGCACGGGTGATCCTGCCGATCTTGTCGCTGTGCGGCCGCGGCGAACCCTTGTCGATCTTGGCTGCCTTCTTGATGAGCACCGTCGCGGGCGGCGTCTTCATCACGAAGGTGAAGCTCTTGTCGGCAAACGCCGTGATCACCACGGGGATGGGCAGGCCCGGCTCGACGCCCTGGGTCTGGGCGTTGAACGCCTTGCAGAACTCCATGATGTTGAGGCCGCGCTGGCCCAGCGCCGGACCGATCGGCGGGGAAGGATTGGCCTTGCCGGCCGGGACCTGCAGCTTGATGTATCCGACTATCTTCTTTGCCACGATGGGCTCCTATCGGGTTCGAGCGGTCCGCGTGTTCGGAGCACTGCTCCTGCGAACCTCCCCAGCAAATTACCTGTTCGACATCCAACCTCAATCCGCCCTGCTTCGCCCCGCCTTGCGGGGCTACGCAGGGTCCAGGCTTGCGGCCTAGACCTTCTCCACCTGTCCGAAATCGAGCTCGACCGGGGTCGAGCGGCCGAAAATGGTCACGGACACGCGCAACTTGTTCTTCTCGTAGTTGACTTCCTCGACATTGCCGTTGAAGTCGGTGAACGGCGGTTCCTTGATGCGGACCATCTCGCCCACCTCGAACAGCACCTTGGGGCGCGGCTTCTCGTAGCCCTCCTGCATGCGCAGCAGGATCTCGTCGACTTCCTTCTGGGACAGCGGCGAGGGCCGGTTCGCCGTTCCGCCCAGGAAACCGGTGACCTTGGGCGTGGTCTTGACCAGGTGCCAGGCGATGTCGGCCATTTCCATCTCGACCAGCACGTAGCCCGAGTAGAGGCGCCGCTCGCTGATCGACTTCTTGCCGCCCTTGATCTCGACCACCTCCTCGGTGGGGACCAGGATGCGGCCGAAATGCTGCTGCAGGCCGCCGCGGTCGATGCGCTCCTGCAGGTGGCGCGCGACGCTCTTCTCCATGCCGGAGTAGGCGTGCACGACATACCAGCGCTTGGTCGAAGGCACTGCCGCGGGCGCCACGGGCGCCGCGTCCACCGCGTCTACCGCGTCCGGCAACACGCCCGGCACGTCTTCGCCCGTCGCCTCGGTGGTTTCAGTCATCGCTTCCACCCCAGGATGAGATCATAAAGTCCGTACTCGATCACCAGATCGACGATAGCCAGGAAACCCGCCATCAGGGCCACGAAGGCGAAGACGACCAGCGTGGTCTGCCAGGTTTCCTTGCCCGTGGGCCAGGTGACCTTGCGCGCCTCGGCGTACGCATCCTGGGCGAATGCAACGAAGCGCTTGCCCGGCACCGTGAACCAGGCCACCGCGCAGGCCACGGCGATACCGCCCAGCAGCATGCCGAACCGGGCCACCAGCGGCAGCTCCGACCAGAAGCTGAAACCGATCGCGCCGGCCAGCGCGATCAACGAGGCCAGGCCGACCAGGAGGTTGTCGGAACTGCTGCCGATGGTTTCTACGTCGGACTTGTTCATCGGTCTTGCACTCCGCTCGTCACTTCGCGTCCCATCCCACCCTGACCGCGACGGCACCCACAACCGCCACGGCAACTGCGCCACGCCGCCTCCGGAGCCACCCGCTCCGGGTCCCAGCCATCGGCGCCGCTCGGGCGCGAGGCTGGCAGGGGCAGAGGGAATCGAACCCCCAACCTTCGGTTTTGGAGACCGACGCTCTGCCAGTTGAGCTATGCCCCTTAGCTTGCAGCAAACCTGTTTTGGCAGGCTCGGCTTCGATGGCAGCGTTGCTTGCCCTGGAAAACCGGAGGATCCGCTTCGAGGGAGGTCTGCGACCCCCCTCGAGCACCCCCCGCGGCCTTCACAACTGTCGCACTTGCTGCCGGTCCCGCTTGCCGCTCGCGGCTTTTGCCGCTCGCTACGCCGAAACTGCCCGCCCGCCTGGCACTACCATTCCCATCCGATCCGCGCCCGGCGGCGCCGCTTCGCGGCGCCTGGAGCGCTACACACTTTTTTAGGTGATGATCTTTGCCACGACGCCGGCGCCGACGGTCTTGCCGCCTTCGCGCACGGCAAAGCGCAGGCCCTGGTCCATCGCGATCGGGTTGATCAGCGTCACCACCATCTTG
>Ga0209611_10014573_pt1 | contig 10464 bp, 12 predicted proteins | sample S1TSphgellanicum_3_FD_187693 | JGI IMG/M metagenome (GOLD analysis project Ga0209611, IMG submission 187693) | Host-associated microbial communities from peat moss isolated from Minnesota, USA - S1T2_Fc - Sphagnum magellanicum MG (SPAdes) (version 2) | ecosystem: Host-associated > Plants > Peat... | reverse complement strand
GAGTCCCCAAGATTTGTGGTGTATTTTGATTATTTTTATTAATTAGCTGAACACTGCACCCAACGTTTTTTACAAAATAAATTTTCAATAGTCATTTTAGTTTACCCCATCACAATTTTTAATGGGGGTGCCCAGAGATCTTGGGTGTATATTTATACTCCCTATTAATTTGGTAAGGGTAAAGTAAAATGGTTGACGACCAAACACTTAAATGCTAAGGGTAGGCCAGATCCAAAGGGAGAGCTCTGTTGTTTTTGGTGTCCAAACAAAACTTGAACCTTTCTTATTTGTGCATGTGGCACATTAGAAATCATTCAAAACATAATACAATTGAGAAAATTATGGCCCCCCAAAATAAAGGGGGTTAAAAATTCAAAAAACAAATCACCAAATGTTACAAAGGCCAATTCCCAAATACTCAAAAAATTCTTTGTATATTGCTATGTTGTTATCAGAGTTCAAAGATGATTTGCAGAATTTGAAGTGGTGCTCCTGTAGCAAAATCGTTTAAAATGAGTAAAAAAAGAGAAAATTATGAGGTTTGAAAGTAAGAGGGGTCAAAATGAAGAAAAAGAAAAAATAAACACATTTTATAATTTGAAAAAAATATTTTCTTTACTATTTTTTTTTGGCTGGTCATTTGGCTTTGCATTTCAAAGATGATTTGTAGAGCTTGAGAAGGTGCTCCAATAATATTTTAAATTTTCTGAAAATGGAGAAGAATTGAGGAAGATCTGCCAAAATGTTCAGTCATAGGCAGGTGATCAGTGATGGGCCATTTTGCCCTAGTGCCCAAAGGTTTTTAATTAATTAATTACTTTTAAGGAGCCATGTTGATTGTCCCATCACAATTTTTTTTGAAATGTTGGCCAACCCCAGTAGAAGCATGTTTCCCTTTGACCCCTTTATAGCTTTATATAAATGAAAGTTCAACTTTGGTCAAAACATATGGGATACAAATTCGATGCTATTGGGAACATCTTGGGGAACACATTAGTACCAACAAAAGAACACCAAAAAAATAAAAATCGCCCCCAAAAAAACCCAAAAGAAAAAAACTGGACCCTCCTCGGGGCATGTTGAGCCCTCTCATTGGCCACATGAAAAAATGTGGTCCTAAAACTGTCGGTCACCATTTTCAACCTGGTGTCAGTCCACCGACCGCAAATGGAGGAGAAAGTAGAGTATGGGAGTAGAGTATGGGTGTATATTTAATAGAAGCAACAATGGGTACCGACTAAGCGGTCACCAATGGAGTCAGCAGAGGCTGTTGCTCCCTGTCCCACCCAAGAACAAACCTGGAATAATGCCGGAATGGGCCACCAAAACCCATGTTTAGGGGAAGGCCCTGTGGGTGTACACTGCCCTGACACCAGGTCCTTCCCCGACATGTAAAGCACTCCTTGATTTATTTTTTAGTGGAAGGGGATGTACACTTATTTTGGGTAATAAGACCCCGTGCCGATCTTATTACCAAAAATAAGCAAAATAATGCATCCGTAGGAATGGAAGAACCCATCCCAGTCTTATAACCAAAAATAAGGAGAATAATGACCTCCATACAGGTGAAAGAACCAATCACAGTCTTAAACCCCAAAATGAGGATTATAATTCCCTCTGTAGGGGCGGAAGAACCCTCTTTGTGGGATAGGGTCTTATTACCAAGAATAAGGGTACCTTCCCTTAAACTAAAAAGTATTGAGGAGTGCTTTGTGGTATGAAATGAAAGTCTAAATATGGTAGGTACCCCACGTTGAAGGCCAGAGCGAGTCTGGAGAGGAAGAGTAGGCAGAAAAGAAAAACCATAGCTTTGGAGGTCACTTATTCACGGGGCCTAGCCTATTGCATTTCAATGAATTTTCTTTGAAGTCGCAGTCAGCTTGTGGCGAATTTTCAGGGAATTTTTTTGTGAAATAGCCAGATTTTGGACAATAAACAGGATTCCTAAATATTTGTCAGGTTCCTCTCTGACCTGTAGCCAAATTTGAGTAAGTCCTCTGATGGATGATCGCCACCTACCTCACAAAATTGAAAATAAAATAAAATAAAATGCGATCTGCTCTGGCTGGCTGCTTCCCTACCTGTCAAACACGCTTCCTTTCTTGTTCCTCCGTGCTTCTCTAATCCCTTCCACATTCTTTCAGCTCACTGGTTGCTCTTTGTGCTGCTTTATGTGCTATACACAGCCGCGTCTTTTGTTCTGGAAACATTCCGAGACAAATAGAAACTGTCAATGTGGAGTTGGAAGGCTTGCACGGTGTTTATAGAGGCAAAATACAGAGACAAGGTGCATTGAAACTGTGGACCTGAGATGTTCATTCACTCTGGTAATTCGAATTTGCTTTCTTTGCATTTCATTTAATAAACAAAAATTTTATTTAGGAATCAAGGTCTTGGCAATGCAAATATACAACACAAAACCCTAAACTACATAATTCACACTAGTAAATATATCTAGGTTCTACCATGGGAAACAACATTTTGGGATGCTTTTTATGAATCCCATGGTAACATACTTCTTTGATTTAAGAATTATGTCCATAGACATGACAGACTGAATTCTGACACAACTAGAATCCAGCTTGTAATAATTCTCTTAATCAGATTTACCACATTTGCCCCCAATACATATGTGTGCCAATTATCCTAACTATTTGCCTATGCAAAAGATGACATTTGTCACTACCCACTTGAAAACATCTTGCTTGATCTCCTATTAAGAAACACTGTGCAAAATCGATCCTGGTAAATCCGAAATGAATAACTATTGTAATGTACTGTACAAGCCTTATGCACTATACACAAGACTTGCATACTTCATACTCAAACTAATTGCAGCAATTATATGAAATGATTACCTACCGGGTGGACCAAGAGCTTATATACCTTGCATCAAAGAGCTGCATTGAAAGTGAGATTGAACATGGTACTATTGTGTATGCAGATAAATATTAAGACACTGAAGTTCAAGTGTATGTACTTAGTATTAACATATGTATGTAAGGGTGCAAGTATCATCTAGGTTGATTGTAATATTTAGTAGTAATTTTCTGTCATATTTAGTCATTCTTTATTAACTGCCTAGGACTGCACAACCCTAGTGGGAACACTAAGAAGATTTATTTGAAGCTGCCAGTGTAAAATACATTCAGTTATGGCTCTACAAGATTGCAAGTGTTGCCATTTGCATTCTTGGTAATGGTTTTAGACCTTTAGTTTATGAGATTTAGACAACAACAATGCAACCTTTTTCACCGTTTCAAATATTGTTGCAACTTTGAAGAGCTTTGAGGTGTATAAACAAAGGAAAGAACTATGGGACTAATGAAGTTGCCAAAATTGCAAACTTATTTACTTAAGGGGAGAACATGGAATATACTTGTTGCTATCAAAGATGTAGAGGCTACAAAGTTGGGATAAGGTGGCAAAGTCAAGTATTTATTCAACATGAGAATGGAGGGTGCGAGGGCATTGTCATGTTGCAGAAGGGTGCTTGCTTACTTTGTGCAATTACATTTGTAATAGAAGTTGAGAAGATGACGATGGAGGGTGCGCTAGACGACACACTATGGCCAAAAATGCTGCAAAGCTCCAATCAAATTTTGGTGCAAAATGGAAGTAAGGTCTGGCATCGTTTTTTCTTTTTAACTTCTCTGCAATTTTTGAAGTCGTAAGTTATTTGGAAGAAGGTTCTGGGCCGCCCGGGGGGGTGGGGGGTTTCCTAAAACCCTTTTTCAAAAAGGGTCTTAAAAAAGTTTTATGTTTGAGTTTCTGGCATCAACATCCCGAATCATCCTACTTGAATTTTTAAAGTTCAAATTAATTTTCATGTTTTTGCACTCCACCGTTCTCATTGTGCCCTAAACTCTTTACCTTATACTCCCTCACGACTGAGAAGTTGGCGCGCATTTGTAGATTCAAAGTTCCGTTTGAGTTGTTGGTTTATATTTAATAGAAGCAACAATGGCTACGGAGTAGTTGGCCACCAATAAAGTCAGTAGAGCGGCGCCTCCTATCCCACCCAAGAAAAAGCCTGGAAAAATGGTGGAAATGTAGGGGAAGGCCCTGGTGTCAGGGCAGTACACTCCAGACCTGTGGAGCCAACCCAGAAAAGATTCCGGGTAAGCCACCAAAACCAGTTACTGATTATGAAAACAATGTGTTCATAGTTTTTCTCAAAAATAATATAATACTTTACCCACATGGAAATTGGGTGTGAGACAATGTTTTTTCAAGTTTTCAATTTTTTTCAATTTTGTGACGTAGCCAAGGTGGTGATCATTGGCAGGTCAATTAAGCCAAATTCGGCCATTAAAGATATAGAAAGACAACAAAAAAGGCTCATGTTTTTTTTTGGAAATCTGGCGATTTCTTGAAGGATTTTTTTTAAAATTCTAATTTTAGCAAAGTTTCTTTTGTAAAGAATCATTGAATTTGGGACAAAAAATTTCAAAATTTTCAGATCAGTGCAAGACTTCACACAAAAAAGAAGGTCTGTTCAACATGAAGAGTGCACTGAGAAGAAAAATCAAAGCTGAGGTGAACTATTGCCATACCTAATTCTCCTATCCTCTGCTATTCTCCTCTTCCATTCATTAGGTGAGGTGACTCCTAATTCTGTTTTATTTTATTTTTGAAATAAGCCAATTTGATTGGCCCATCAATCAAAATTTGAAACTATGGAGACTCCCCCAAATAGACGGTTTTATTTTGCAGTACAAAGTTGCGTCCCTTTAACCACCCTATATAACTGAAAGGAGGGCAACATTTGCCCAAAGCAAAAGGGATAAAAGTGAGGTGCTTGGGATACGTCAGGAAACCTTCCCCCCCCAACCACCAAAAACGGGGGAAAAAAAAAAGAAAAAAGAGTGGTGGGAAAGTCGACTGTCCACCGTCCCACGAACACCCTACCTATTAACAGGGCATTCTCACTGCATTTTCTAAGAATTTTCTTTGAAACTGCGTCTGAGGAAACTTCGAAACCTCTCCTCCGTAAGGACTGCCTTCCTTCCGTTCTTCCTCCGCGCTTGTCTTCACTTCTTCTGCATTCATTCATTTCACTGCTTGCTCTTCATGCCGCCTTCTCTGCTCTTCAGCTGCGGTTTTTGTTGTGGAAATCTTCCCTCACAGGTAGAAACTGTTAACGCGCCCTTTGGAGAGCTTGCACGGTCTGAGAGTCGAAATCTGGAGACGAGGTGTACTGAAGCTACCGACAGACGTCCCACTCTGGTTATTTCGATTTCCTTTCTTTGAATTCGTGTTAGGAAGGTTGTATGCTGAATTTGTGCAGGATCTTATGTGTGAATATGGCCACCCAAAAATATCTCACGAAACTTTGGAGAGGCGGTGCATTCGACAAGCTGCCGAAAAGGAATCTTGAAGTCATTTTGAAGTCGTGCGCTACTGAGGTGTGTTACACGAGGAAACTTTGAACATCTTTCTTTGATTTCATCTTAGGAGAGCTCTCTGTTGAACTTGCTTACGCATTTAACTATGAGTGTTGAGAAAGTTGCTTGTATGGCTCCACCTAGTGACTTTCGCTTCTGTACAGTTTCAAGATTTTCTCTCTTCACGTTGGTTTTGGTGGCCAGCTTGAGTGCGTGATCTGTTTGCTCTCTACTTGTAGCTGTAGCTTTCGAAGCGATGATGACTCTAGAGCGTAATTTCCATAACTCTGTAACTTCTCTCCTTGGCAGGTTTGATTCTTTCTTACAGCCTGCATGTCCTTTGGATGTAATCAGTTGTTGTAAAGCATTTTGTGAGGCCCGACACGGCAGGCTGCTTTGCTTGAGAGAAGAAGGCTCTGCGTTTGTGAATGACAATTTTGAAGTCAAGGGGAGAGAATCGACAACTATTTGATGTTGACATAATCCATGACAACTTTTGATGCAACATGATGTGATGCGACGATTCTTCGCCGTGTCGAGTGCGCGCAATGTATTAACCCTGAGACGTATATACACTGGACACATAACGTAGCTTGTTCTTAAGTTCCATTCGGCAGCAAACATTTTCAGGCTTACAAGTTACAATCAGTATGGACCTTGTGAAGTGTAGTGAACCAGCTCTGTAGTTCATTATGGCAAACGAACAAGGGTGGCAGAGTTGGTGCACAACAGGGTGGATTTGGGGAGGCGTGTTATGATGGATTACGATGCACTACATTGGTGGATGTGGGGAGATGGACAACATTGTATTATGATCCACAACCTCACCATCTTGCAAGATGAGATGTGGCGATAGATTATGATGCACTACATTGGTGGATGTGGGGAGATGGACAATATTGTATTACGATCAGCAACCTCACCATCTTGCAAGATGAGATGTGGTGATGGATTGCAATTGGTGGATGTGCGGAGGTGGACAACATTGTATTACAATCTGCAACCATTTTGCAAGATGAGATGTGGTAAGACAGACTACATTATATACACAATGTATGAAAATTACTTTGAGCATGTACCAAAGCACATTGATTTACATTTTATACACAATGGAGGAAAATCACTTGACCGTGTACTAAATCAAGTTTTGACTATTTTGATGTGTACCAAATCAGGATACAAGTTCTTTGCATATGGTCCAGTATATTGGGTTTTATGCTTAAAACCGTCGAGAAACTTAGTATATTGTGTTTCGGTCTTGAAACAATATTGAAACTTGATTTGGACCCTCTTTTTATGGGCTCCTGTGTAATATTGCTGTTTTATTGTGTCACCTGTGGCACTTTAAAGATTGGAGTTTTAAGCTAACACCCACATAATGTTGTGTGCTGCCTAGATTCCACCTAGTATTTTAGATAACATTCTTGATCTGAATGCAACAAAAAACTTGCCTCTCTTAGTATCAACTTAACATCAACTTAGCATTACGTGTGAATGGAACCTTGGGAGCACGGCAACCAAAGAAGCTTATTGAAAAGCAGATAGAGGGTTTTTGTGTTGGGTCTGGTTTTGTTTGAATGTTCATCACAAATCTCTGAATAAAGTTTATACAATGTCACTCATGGCTTACACAATGCCAACAGGTTGCCTTCTTCAATTTGGATTGAGAACACTATGTCAGGGGCTAAGCGCAAGTATTCATATGATCAACCTACATCTGCCTGGCCTATGTCTCCCTCAGTGTCAAGTCCAACTCTCCATCCACATCACAGGTATTTCTTTACATTATGGTGGGTCATTTTGTTCACCTGCTATCATCAGAATTCCAGCTAGTTGTGTGCCTATACTGCTTTCAGATACACACTCAAGGCTTGTCTGAATCATGGGCAAGGGTGTGCAGTTTGGAAGCTAGGGCAAGCGCATGCAGTGTGGAAACTCATCAGGCGGTATCCCTTGATGCGGACGCCAAACTGACACCTCTAGTATTAATCCATCCACCCTGACATCCCATTTTTGAACTCTTGTATGATATAAGAGGGTTGCTGCCACTGAGTTTAAAATGTGTGACACTAACTTCTTGTCATTGGAAACAAGAGTCCCCACCTCACAAATGTTGTCTTCATGTACATCATAATCAGAATGAGTATGGTTATGAAGATGATGGATTTTTTGTTCTCAGTAGACCAAGGTTATGTATATGCTATGCTTTCTTGAAACATGATGGCTTTTGGGTGAGAATTGGTTATTATAGAGAGTGAAGTAAACAGTTCAGGAGGTATGTCTCTCAAGAGGTAATAGCAGAAGTCTTTTCTTCTGGAATTTCACACTTGTGATCATGACTCTAACCTGAAGTCGATTGATGAGATTAAAGACACATGATCCAGCTTCTAAACTTCCTACCAGAAGATTGTGATACATCAGTAGTTGTTCCTCTTTGTGTCTGAAATGTATCTGTTGATGTGCAGCTCATTGAACGGATCAGTGGAAGTCTGCAACCATACTTGTAAGTATTGAGTTTGTATCGACTTTCTGGAGCCCTGGACTGTCTTCTGGTTTTATGTTGTGTGATCCTTTTCAGCCCTGCCATTTGAACAAGTATTTCTTTGCTACATGGAACGTTAGATGGTGTGTACCTGCTATTGTGGTATCCCAGATAGTTATGTGCCTGTAATGTTGCAGCATACTTGCTCAAAGGATATTTGACTGAGTCTTGAAGAAAAATCATGGACATGCACATTCAGGGCAAAAATGGGCATCATGGAACGTCAAGACATTGCCAAGCTGGTGTCTTCTGATGTGAAGGCGAAACTGAATCCTCTGGTACCTAGTTATCAGTCCCCCAAAACTCCACATTGTCAAACTCTTGTATAGATGAAGAGGTTTGTTGCTGTTCAAACAGAGTCCCAACTCACAAATGTGGTTCATTATGTACATGATAGTCAGAACACGTGCAGGCATGTAGATGGAGAATTTTAGTTCTCAATTTCTCCTAAATGGAACAAGGTCACAGATGTGCTCTGCTTTCTTAAGAATATGATGGTGTTGGGGTGATAAATAATAATGATCTAGATGGAAGTAAAAAGCCCAGGTGTTAAAGCTGTTGGAGTAGAGAACAGATTTCTTTTTGCTGGAATTTCACGGGTATGATCATGAAGTTTACTCTGATCTCAACTACTGGTATTAAGACACATGAACTACTTTTGTGGTACCCTAGAAGTCTTTCTTCTTTGTCTCAAAGCATTTCAGGCTTTTAAAGCTGTTCATTTTGCAGATTGATCATCAAACAATGCAATGTGTGGAATCATGCATGTAAGTATGGAGGTTGAGGTGACTTTCACTTTCTTGACTGACTTCAATGCTATTTTGATTGATCCTTTCAGCATTGCTATTTGAACAGGTATCTCTTTGCAATGTGGAATACCTTGTAGTTTTCACCTGCTACCACTGGAATGGTAGATAGTTTTGTTCCTGTAGTGCTGTAGGGTGCTTCCTCAAGGATTTATATGACCAAGCCTGGAAGGAAATTTGATGGGGTTGGCCATACAGTGCAATGATGGGCAGTGAGGAACCTAAACACATTGCCAGCAAGGTGTCCCTTCATGTGCTCCCCCAACCGGGACTTCTGGTATTGATCAGTTCACCTGGTGTCCCATTTTCAAACTATACTATGTCAAGAGGGTTCTTGCTCTTGAAACCTTTATAAATGTTCTGTTTTTTTTTTTGATTTGAAACACAGTCCCAATCTACAAATTGTGTCATTCTCAACATCATAATCACAGTAAGTATAATGAAGATATCTCTCTTCCATGTCTTTAGGATGCAAAACCAGAATTAAGTTCTCATGTTCTGATAACAGAACAAGGCCATATTTGTGGTATGCTATCTTGAAGTAGAATGGCTTTGGGTGAGGACCAGTCATGTTAGAGGTGAACAGCTCAGTTGTTATTAAGTCATGGACAAGAGAACACAAATATATTTTGCTGGAATTTTATAGGTGTGATCATGAGTGTATACTGAAGTTGAGCCTGAAATTATTTATGGTGTCACATGCATGCAAACTGGTTCTGAATCAACCATAAATTTGTGATGCACAGAAAGGATTGCTCTTTTTCTCTGAGGAAAGGCTGTTGATTTTGCAGGTTCATCATCAGAACAGCCCAAGTGTTGTTGAACCACAATTGTAAGTACTGTCATGCTGCTACGTTCTTGAGCATTTTATTGTTGTTATTATAAAGTTGTTAATCATTCTGAAGTTTGTCACTCTATCTGGCTATTGTTGAGCAAGTTTGCAAGCTCTGCAGCAAGTTGAAAAAATAAAGATGCAACCATTTGATAGACCAATGGAGGTATGGGTTTTCTATATCCGCATCATCTTGAAAAACAGTGAATGTCTGCAGGTTGCAAGCACAACATTTGGCTGATCAGCCACGTCTTTGTCTACGATTCTCTGAATTGGAGAAAATGCCACCTCATTTCTGGGCTGAAACAAAATTGAAAAACTTGGATGGTTCCCCTATCCAAGTTGAGCTGGTGAATGCCAGAACTCGTAATGTTGTATCAGAGGGACCTGAATCCTCGGCTAAATTTAATCTGGTGGTATTGGAGGGCAGCAGTGGGGCTGAAGTGGAGGCAGACCTTGACAAGGGAAACTGGAATGATCTTGTGGTCAAGCCTCGACATGGAAGAAAGTCTCTATTGGTTGGAGGCTTGAAAGTGACATTGAAGGAAGGGAAGGGTACTCTTGACACTAATCTTCGCTTTAAAGACAACTCCAGCTTTGTTTCCAGCAAGAAATTTCGACTGGGTTTGGGGGACATTTCCGGTTCTCACATCCAAGGGGCAGTAACAAATGCATTCCCTGTGAAAGATGCACGTGGCAAGTGTAAGTTTCAATGGATTTTGGGGGTCCACCTCCTAAGCTTTTATTCTGGTCATGAATTTTCTTGGTGCATGAGGAAAGTAGCATTCTTTTGAAGTCCTGATGAGCTCAAACTAGTTCTGTGCTGCTGCAGTGTTAGCATCTGTGTGACTGTTATCACTTCTGGTGTTGGTAGCAATGTACAAAAATATTTAGTTG
>Ga0209611_10014572_pt1 | contig 10466 bp, 11 predicted proteins | sample S1TSphgellanicum_3_FD_187693 | JGI IMG/M metagenome (GOLD analysis project Ga0209611, IMG submission 187693) | Host-associated microbial communities from peat moss isolated from Minnesota, USA - S1T2_Fc - Sphagnum magellanicum MG (SPAdes) (version 2) | ecosystem: Host-associated > Plants > Peat... | reverse complement strand
ATTGAAGTGGTCCACACTGGATATGATTCAACCTCATGCAAAGTTCATGACGTGATGAGAGATTTGGCTCTTCACATAATAGAAGGCCAAAAACCGATAACTTGTCTCTATCGACCGGGCAAAAAGTTGGTGGAGTTTCCTAGAGATTGGATTCGGACATATGAGAGCCAACCTTGTGAAGTTCGCAAGCTTTCACTTATGGAGAATGAATTGACCACCCTCACTGGTGTGACTTTCTCTGCACCCAAATTGCAGGTTTTACTTCTTGCTGACAATCGGAGGTTGAAGCCTATGCCAAAACAATTCTTGAAGGGCATTGAAAATCTCAAGGTTTTGCATTTGGGTGGTTGTGGTGAGCTAAAATATTTGCCTAGAGAGATTGGGAATCTTAAGCAATTAACGCATCTTGACCTGGAGTGGTGTCAGAGGTTGGCATCTTTGCCCAAAGAGATTGGGAAGCTTACACAATTAACCCATCTTTACCTAAATGGGTGCGAGATATTGAAATCTTTGCCCAAAGAGATTGGGAAACTTACACAATTAACCCATCTTGACCTGGAGTGGTGTCGGAAGTTGGAATCTTTGCCCAAAGAGATTGGGAAACTTACACAATTAACCCATCTTCACCTGCATAAGTGTTGGAGGTTGGAATCTTTGCCCAAAGAGATTGGGAAACTTACACAATTGGTCCATCTTGACCTTTCATTTTGTCAGCATTTAAAGCGACTACCAAAATCAATAGGGTATTTGCAAAGTTTACAGTGGCTTGATGTAAGAATGGGAAGCGACCATTTTGCTTTGAAGTACCTCCCTTCTACAATGGGTGATCTAAGATCCCTTCAATACCTTAGCTTGGATGGTTCATCTACTGAAGGGTTATGGGGTAAACCAAGCTGCAAGTCATATGGCCAAGCAATTGCACTTGATATTCGCAAGTTGACAATTCTTACAGAACTTCATATATCTGGAGTGACTTGTGAGACTGTGCAGCTATGTGACCAACTATCGAAGTTGGTGAAATTGAAATCATTGCACATTCAGCATTGTGACAAATTAGGAACATTGGCCGATGCCATCCAATCAATGGTGTGTCTTGAAGAATTTTGGGTATGTTATTGTGGACAGATGAAAATTCTACCATCAGTTGTCACATTGTTTTCAAAACTCAAGGTGCTCAAATTGGATGGTATGGACTCCTTGGAAAGTCTTCCAACATTGAACACTTTGAAGATGTTGTCAACTTTAAGCATTCGAGATTGTAGATCAATCAAGAAGCTTCCGGACTCATTCACATCATCAGATGCCTTTCCAAGTTTGAAAGAATTGGATTGTTTTGGTTCTGGATTAGTAGAGTTCTCGGAGGTGGAAGATGGTGCCATGCCCAATTTGCAAATATTGAATTTAGACACCACAAGTATTAAGAGCTTGCCTAATACTTTGATCTACCTCAAAAACTTGAAGCTAGTGTACGTTTGCCAAGATGAATTTGATGACTTCTGTAAGAAGTTTGAAAACTCATGGCTTCTGGGGAAATTACGTACACCTATTAAAAGTTGATAATTGGCCAGAAGTTGGAAAACTCGTAGTTTTGGACGATATTAGGAAGTAAGATGATTACATGGTTTTAGACATACAAGGCATTTAGAATAGGGACTGATCACAAAACATTAAAAGTTTGAATTTTGAATTCTTGTTGGTTTTGAAACATGATGATGTGACTAGGGACTACCCAAAGATGGGAGTTCTAGGGAAAGGATTTTATTTTTAAACACTCTTTGAAGAAGACTAAAAATAGTTGTAGGTACTTTGTGGTAGAAAATTACAAACTCTTTTTTGAAATATCATAAATTTTATTTTGATGTTTTGATTTTTTTTTAAAAGAACATGGAATTTTTTTGTAATTATTATTGAATTTTCGATAAACAAAAAACTATAAACTTTTACAATGATTTTCATATCCATATTATTGTGTGAATTTTTTGTAGTATCAAAATATAATGAAATGAATTCTAATCTTGTATCTGGATTTTTATACATTGTATTCTAAAATGTAGATTCTACTTAAATGAAATAAACTCAAATATCAATTTAAGATGAAAACAAAGAAAGAGTAGGTAGTTGGGGCATGCTCCCTGGCGTGCAACACTTTGGGGACGATATTAACAAGCACTTCAATCACTCACACAGACTTACACAAACCAAACAACAAGTTGGTTAATGCATAATTGGAGCACTTTTGGTGTTATGACGAACCACGAGCAAACTTGGACTCACAAAACTCATCACAACTCGAACTTAGGGGAAACCACCACCTTCCCCCTTATACTATACTTTGTGCCTCTGCACAAGGCCCACATCCAAATATCATTTTGTTTATGGACTCCCAAGGTTGAAACTCCTGTGACTTTGAGGGCTCATAACTTTGTGTGCAAACCTTTGATGGAAATGAGGTCTAAAGCAAAGTTATAGTCCTCATCAACAGCTTTGTGACGATATGTTGCACGCCACTTGTACGTAAGGAAATTGGGGTGATTCCTAACTTTTAGTGGTCGAAAATCAAATTGTCAATTTGACTCCCAAACCTTCTTTTGACCATAACTTGTGTTTTAGGTGTCCAAATGGATGATGTGAGCCTATTTTAAACATCTTTGTTCCAAGAGCTTTTCAATGATATATGAGATGTCTCAATCCAATGAGTTTTGACCTCTACAATCGCTCTTTGAATATTTGAAAGTCCATTGCGACTCCAATTCCCAAAGTGGGAACTCACTTGGGAGTGTGAGGGTTCATTCCCTCACACTCTCCTACACTCCCAAGACATGAGATGCGACTCCCAAGCTTCCCTTTTGACCCGCACCCTTTTGCAAACCTTTGCTTTGGTCGCAAGCCCAAGGCTAGGGTTACAACACTTTTGTTGTCCCAAAATTTTAAATGTTCATATTTTTTTCAAATCAAATCTATTTTGAGAATGAGAAGGCAATATCTTATAGCCTTCAAAAAGTTATTTTCAATGGTGTATAACACGCTTTAATCAGACTTCATTGGACCCCTACTTTTAAGGGTGGGAATTTGACTCCCAACCCTTCTTTTGATCATAACTCATGCAAATCAAGTATAAATGAATAGTGTGAAAGCTTTAAGCATCTACACTTTAAAACCTTTCTAATGGTGTCATGGGGGCCCAATTTGGTGTTTCTTTTCTTTTCCAACCAAGGCTTTAAACATTTGTAACTCCCAAAGTGAAAATGCACTTGGGAGTCATTGGGCTTCATCCCTTGCACTCTCCCCCATTTGTGAAAGTGTGTTTCACACTTAAACACATTATCGGTCTCATGGGACCCTGCATTTCACACTTAGTCACAAACCCAATGTTAAAGTTACGACACTAAATTTTTAAAAATATGTTAGAAAGTATTAGAGGTCAGAGTGGTTGATCCCATAACGACTATAGAGTAATCTATAATTTCTGAAGACAAAAAACTATGAAATAAGATGAATCAGATGGTGACTTGGAGTTTACAACAATTGGACTTGGAGAGAAATTGTTTAATCACTAAAAGACAAACATAAGACAATTTTGAAAATGGAAAAGAATGTCCATGGCTTATAGAAACCCCATATCGAAATCTAATGTTGGACAAATGAGTTCTAAGAACAAAAGAAAAACTTGTAAGGCACAGGTCTTTTCTACCACAAGAGGTGGTACAACATGAAGTATGGATTAGGGGTTTTCATAAAAGGCACAGTTATAGACAATGATCTCCATGGAAAAAGATGTAATTGACTACTCACCCAAATGAATGAGTGCAGTATACTTTTCAACTATAATTTATGGTTCAAAATCATAGAGTTTAAAAAAAAGCAAAGACTTTTGTAATACCTAATTAGCCGTAGGAAATATCAAGTCCAAAGTCAGTGACTGCTGAGGAAGGGATAATATAAGAAGTATACAACCTAGGTTTGTGTATCAATCTACATTTCCATATTATTATGAATTAGTGGAAGACTGGGAGGTGGAAGAAAACACCAATATTGATGTGCTTGAAATGACTACGGAAAATTACCTATGATCATTTGAATATGTAAAGGCATAGGTGAATGTGTTGGATGAAGTACCACGGTCATACTCACATCAAGGAAATCCAGAATTGGATCATACAAAATACATAGTCAAAACATAAGATCTGAATCTATGGATTCAAAGGTAGTCAAATTACTTTCAAAAGTTTATGCATTCTATGAAGAAGGACATGCAATTATGGATTGTCCTTTTGTGCATTTCCACATTAGATCAAGTATTGCTAGACATGTGGAATTACAGAATGTGGTAGGAACATTAATGGATCAACCACAAAAACGAGAACCAAGAATTCCTATAATCTAGAACAAATTTAAAGGTATGGAGTTGGGAAGCCAATTGGGACCATAGAGTCAACAAATTCATCCATCCATTCAATTTAGGAACAGAGAACCAAAGATGTGTTCACATGCACATTTTGCACCAAGAAGTTACCAATGGGTAACCACAAAATGGAACATTGTTGGACTCAAATCAATGCAACTTCACCAAAAATGTCAGAAGCGAAAATTGTTAAAACCCAAAGACAACCTGTTGGGATAGAGGTTACTCAATCATTTAATGCGGTCATAATAACCATAAGAGTGGAAATGGTTATTACACCCAGCATGGATGTTGTTAAAAATGGAATGGTTATTGGATCTGTATTAAATGTGAGTCATGGATTAAGTGGATTCTTGGCGAAAAGGAACTTGAGTAGGAGTTCGAGATTACCAACAATAAATACCAGAGTTGTTGGGACACCACAAATGGTGTTTACTAATCCAATAATGATTATTCATGACAAAACCACAAACCAACCATAATGAGCTCCATAGCTACTAGAGGGTACAAAAATATAGATGTTGAAGATCCAAAAGGAGGGCATTGAGAAGCATTTGTCATAATTCAAGGAATAATCGAACATAGAAATGGCCATTTTGTGAGGCCAAACAAGGTAGCTTTTAAATGTCCTAATTTCAAAAAAGATGTTAACCCAAATGTTCATGTAAGAGTGTTTAATTATGTAGTGAAAGTAAATGTAGAAACTTCTAAAGAATATATCATCAATGCATTTAATTATATGCTAAAAGATATGACATTGGACTAATGCCATAATTACATGTCAAAATTTCCTACTTGTAGTTTTTTGGAACTTACACAAGCATTTTGTAAATGCCATCGAAAGACTTATAATGATGAGCAAATATATATGGAGTTGAAGAACATTAAGTAAGAGGAGACTAAAAAGGTGGAGGTTTACTACGAGTGGATTCAAAAACTAACAAATGGTTTACAAATACCAACCATAAATAGTTTCCTAACTACTATGTTTAGAATAGGTTTACAATCATACATCATAATTGTGACTACAGGGATGAAATGGTTGACACTCCAATAGTATAAGGAGGCAACAATGTTGTGTGAAGAAGGGATGACTACTGTAGAAGCAAAGAATGCACTATAAGTACCACAAAGTACAAAATAAACAACTATAAATACCACAAAGTACAAAATAAGCAACACCACCAAAAACATAAAATAATACAAGGAAAATTGACAAGTTTTGCACAAACTATGGAATGACTAATCACAATGTGGAACCGTGTAAAAAGAAGAAGGAACAAATTACAATGGCAACTACAAAAGCAACCCAATTGAATCAAAAACCATAGAAAACATCTTTGTATGCCTGTCACATCTGTAGTTTGACTGGACATAAAATGAAAGACTATACAAAGTATACTGAGATGAAGAAGATGTTTTATGGGAAATCTATGATAATAGCAAAGGTTCAACCTTTTGCTAAAACACAAATAGTCACTGTAAATGTGCATGTGGTGGATGTTAATGTTACAACAAGAAGTAAAGCAACTAAAGAACAAGTGTTCAAGGATAAAGAACCAAGGAAAACAAAGAGTGCTAATGATTGGGAAACAGAAGAATAGTTGAAGAAATCAATGGTGGAAACAATTCAACATTCAGATTTAGAAAACACAGACCCAAACAGAAAGGCCATCCACATCTATGGAGGGATCGAACACAACCTAGCTAAGTATGACAAATATTATTCCTATGGAAGCACACAAATCTCAAAAGATAGTGAATTCACAAGAAAAATTGATCATAATAGAAGGAATATTTTGTGGGGCCAATTAAGCCAACATGAAGATATAATAGAAACAAATATGTTCTTATTGCCACAAATTATGCTACCAAGTGGATGGAAGTAAAAACATTGAAAACTAATAGTATAACAATAATAGCAAAAAATTTATATGAGTGCATATTAACTAGGTTTGGATGTCCTTTGACTATAGTCACAAACAAGGAGTTTATTTTATTCATAATGCCATTAAGTATTTTACATATCATTTTTTGTTGAAACATGTGAGTTTTACAACCTATTATCCTCAGGGGAATGGGTAGGATGAGTTTATTAACAAGGTGCTTGGGACATTATTGACTAAGTTAGTTACTGAGAATAAAACAAATTAGGATGAACATCTATCCACAATGTTGTTTTCATACAAAACTATATAAAAAGTAGCAACATGGTATACACCATATCAATTAATGTATGGATTACATCCATTGATGCCCACAAAGTACATAGTGTTAATTGATGGTGGAAATGAAAAAGATAGTACTTTAATGAGAGTTTTAACTAATAGAATTACAAAGTTGAAAAGGTTGTAGCAGGCTACAATGTAGGCTATAGAAACTACAAGAGGAGGAAGTGGAATTGTTGAGAAAAAAATAAGCAAAAGAAGGTTGTGAAAAATAGAATGCGAAGGAATGTTGAATATTCAACTGTTGGTTGTAAGGTCATTGCCGCATTTTTCATCATCTTCAAAATGTGCACAAGGAAAAGCGTACAATAGGAATACATAAGTTGCGCAAACAATAATTCATGATATAGATCAAACTAGAACATTTGTAGTTGAGTTTTTGCATAGAAGCAAAAAACGTTAGTGTGCAAGTTCATAGACATGACTAGGAGCTACATCAATGGATCTAGTGTTCATTGAAGAATCGAAAGAAAATGAAGTTGTGGAGTAGCAATCTATGGATGCATAAGCAACGGATATGGATGCAGGGGAAGAGGACATTGTTGAATCAAAAGTACAACCATTCATAAAAGTGCAAACGTTGACATAACCACAACTAAGGGTGATGGAAATCAAGATGCGTGAGTTAGATGTTGTAACAAAGAGAAGATGCACCATTATGGACAAAACTACCCTTATGGAAAAAGTTATTCACCTTCCAAATGCTAAGGGATTCATGTGGATATAGACGAAATAGAATTACGATAGGCATGTTGAAAGGATGGAGAATTGGAAGGATATAAGTGAGAAAAAGACTAGGCTTCTAAAATAGGGTTTGTTTCTGTTTTTAATGAGTTGGGAAGCATCGATGCGTGATGTCATGCTGGAATTTCTAAACACATTCATTATCAAAGGCACAAATATTTACTTTGGGCATAAAGATAAGGTGTATGTCATTAGCAAAGAACTGATTGTAGATGTCTTTGGAGTATGCGTAGAAGGGTATGTAAAAGATTCCAAAGGGTAGGTTAATAAGTCACTAGCATTGCACACATTACAAAGTTGTAGAATTGCACCTACAAATTTTGCAAAAAATCAGTGGAATGCAAAGAGTCTGGGCTTGCCATACTCTATCAAATATCTTGTTATCATATTTGTGATTTATCAAAGAAAGAAGGTGATATATTTTAACAACAAAAATGCCATTACATTGATGAGAGCAAAAAAGAAGCAAAAGGTAGATTAAGCACAGATTATATACAATAGTTTGTGTAATGAGCTAGATAAATGGTATAAATATGTCAAGGATAATAAAGGGGATAAGAAAGACACCAGTTAGTCTACCATGATACTGGCAAAAATCTTTTAATATCTGTTTATTCACCAAAAGGAGAATCTACAAAAACCATCGACCGGGGTAAAATGAACTAGGGAGGAAATGCAAATAACATTGGAAAATTAAAAAAAGGTAGTAGCAAAATCTCTAAGAAATGCCCTTAAAAATAAGACCAAAGCTAAAAATGGTGGAGCTTCAAGCTTAGGAGTTAATAGAGAACATGACACAAGGTTTCCAAAGGATGAGGAGCATTTATACTTGGATGGGGACACATACGAAGATTGGATGGAAACTATTAAAAGTCCACAACATTTTCAGCATTTACAACATCATTTGCAATAGTAACAATAGCAAATATAAGAAGGTTTATAGGCTACTGGATTGCAGATGGAGAGAGTGGAAACATAACTTTCTTTTGTAATGTTCAAACCACCAAAACTATAGGTACCAATTGTAAACCGGTATTTACGGAAGGACAACCATTTGAATTTGGGCTAAGGAACATATTGGTGTAGGAGACGGGATCATTTCTAGAAGGATCCAAAAATCTTATGACATAGATAAATATACCAAATTCTATGGAAGAGGTAGTTACAAAAGTAATGCAAGTAGATAAAATAACTAAATTATTTCAAACCATGGCAATTGTGAGTTTGAATATGGGGAATTTAAATTTGGAGGTGAGCAATTTGAATAACTAATTAGCCACAAGGGAGAAGGAAAAGGAAGTACTACAAGTCAAATTGTATAAGGAAAGGGATTTCCAGAAGGAATATAAACATAACATAGAAATCTAGAGGAAGAACATGGCAAAGATGAGTAAAAGATTAAAATGCTCATATAAAAACTACAAGATGAAAATAAGGAGCTCAAGGTTACCACAACGCATATGAAATCACAAGGTGAGGAATTGTAGGAGCTGAAGTAGAAGGCTGAAATCTAGGAAACCATACAGAGAAAATGGGCAAAAACTTTATTGCTTTATAAGCAACAATAGAATGCTTTGGGTAGTCAGGTGGAAACATTCATTAAGGAAAAGAAAAAAAAGGAGAATGTTTTGATAGATTTGGAATTGGTGAATCTAAAGAATGCATCTTTGCTGAATTCTAAAAAGCTTAGAAGAAGGACAATAGAAGTAGAAAAAGAGAACTTGGTGGAGGAAAATAAGGAATATCAAAAGAATTTGTAGTAGCTACAAGCATAATTAGAGATTGCATAGGACCAAAAGAAGAGTCAAGACCCAACTAGTGTCAAGAAAATGTTGGAGGAATATGAATAGATGTTAAAGTATTATACTTTAATGAGGATAAAGAACAAGATGAAAGATTTTGAGGCACAATCTAAGGAATGGTGGGAGGTTGCAAAGGAGTATTTTTCAAAGGAATTGGAAAAGAATCTAGCTCAATATAGAATTGATGAAATAATTTTGAAGTACAAGTTGGAAGCTATCAAAATAATTTTCTAGATTTTATTTGTGCTAGTCCAACAAGTATAGAGGCATCGAGCTAAAATGAAGAGACTTAAGCAAAGCCCAACTAATAATTCAAGAGGAGGAAGTGCAAATTGAAGAACCACAAGACCTTAAAAGCGAAATAACTTAGGAGGGGGAAATACAGACAAAAAGACCATAAGACCTCAAAGGAGGGGGCCAGGAAGAGAAAGAACCACAAATAACTCAAGAACAAAAGCAAGTGGAATTTATTTTGGTAGCAACAGAAGAGGTATCCAAGATATAGCCCCTCGAAATATAATCATAGACTAAGTTAGTGGAGAAGGAGGTTATAATGCAGAGCTAAAGATGGGTACATAACCACTAATTGTTCAACAAGTCAAGATTACAAAAACTATAGTGGAGGAAACAAATATTTAAAAGGTTGCAAAATGCTTTCAATTCATTTTTTATTATTTCACAAGGATTTCAAGGACAAAATCCAAAGTACAAAAGGGTTAATGTTAAAGGGGTAAAATGATTACATGGTTTTGGATGCACAAGGCATTTAAGATAAGACTAATCATGGAACATCGAAGGTTTGAATTTTGAATTCTTGTTGGTTTTGAATCATGATTATGTGACTTGGGACTGCCCAAAGATGGGAGTTATGGGGAAAAGGATTTCATTCTTAGACACATAGTTTTGGGAAGAGTAAGAATAACTATAAGTACTTTGTAGTAGAGAACCACAAATCCCATTTTGAGATACCACAAATTTTATTTTGTTGTTTTGAATTTTTTTAAAGAGAACATGGAATTTTTTTGTAATTATTATTGAATTTGGGGATGCTTAAGTTAGCTTGAGGCAGTGAACCAAGCCCATTATATTATGTATTGTACAATATTTCATAAACAACTTTCATGGTGTAAAATGTCATGATGTTTTTTTTTTTTGGTTTTGGATGCAATTTTTCAACTTTCGATGGCAACAATTGTCATATTACATTGTTACAAGTTGTATTTCTAATGGATACATGACAAATGATTCATGATTACATGTGACATTTTTTGTAGGTACATGTATATTTTT
>Ga0209611_10014571_pt1 | contig 10466 bp, 13 predicted proteins | sample S1TSphgellanicum_3_FD_187693 | JGI IMG/M metagenome (GOLD analysis project Ga0209611, IMG submission 187693) | Host-associated microbial communities from peat moss isolated from Minnesota, USA - S1T2_Fc - Sphagnum magellanicum MG (SPAdes) (version 2) | ecosystem: Host-associated > Plants > Peat... | reverse complement strand
AATCAACAATTGTCCTTGCATTAGAAGTATGTTTATAATGAATCATGGAAATGTTTTAAAGATACATAAGGTTGTTGCATTTAGGATCTATGTAAAAAATGATTTGTGGTTGAAAAGAGTTACTTCAACATTTGGTAGAAGGAAACATGTAACAAGGAGCAAAAAAGGGTGTGAAATGTTAAACATAATCAATCAAAATCACACTTTTAAAAAAAACTTATCACTTGAAACCATAGTAATCATGGCAAGTTAATCCTTTTTTTTCTCATATGGATGTTAAAAAATTTAGAATGAAAATTCATTTGATCCAATTTTAAGTTTTGGTTTTAGTTTAAGTTGTTTGAAAATGTACATGTATTACGTAAAGGATCATCAAAAGGACTCATATAATAAAAGAAATTTCATTGACAAAAATACATATGATAAGAATATATTAGCCACACTCAAAAAAAATCATATTTTAAAAATGTAAAATTTCAAAACTTTATACATTCAAAGAATGATTCAAAATTGCTCCAAAAATTCAAAGGTTCAAGAGTCTTTTACTACATATAAATGGTTTATAATATACATGATGTGTTGATAAAAGTTATGGTTTAAAGTATAATAAAACCAAAGAATGCGAAATTTTTATTTTTGGTGATAATTTGAAATTTAGTTCATTTTTCAAAATGAAACATTAAATATGTAAGGAACTTGCAAATTTTTTTTAATTCATATTTATTCAATAATGTGTAACAAAAAAAATGTGATGCATTCAAAAAAATTAAATATTTTTAAAAACAAGTTACAAAAAGTTTCATTCAAAAATTCATTTACACGTAAAAGTTACTTATGAGAAAAAAGACTTGTAGTCCTTTTTCAAAATAATCCATTTGACTCATAATTACATGTTTTGACCTTCTTGAACAAACACACATACACACAACTTTCCTCATTTTGTGATGACAAAGGTTGAATGAAAGATAAGATGGACCTCAACAAAAATGAAGTATTTACTTCAAAATGAGGTCTTCATTTAAAATCCCAAAATAAAGATAAAGTTTAAAGGTTGATCTAAGATATAACCATGGATTTATTTATCATAGTAGGATAAATCTTTTCCTTATGTCAATTCTATTACTTTTTACTTGTGATACTTTTTGTGACAAAGAAGATCATTTTTATGTTATTGTTTTTGCTCTTGGAGAAGACAAGACACTACTAAAAGATTTTTTTCAGCAATAGTATTGATTTACCGACATTTTGTGTATTTCTGCATAGGGTTGTTTTCCTTGGAATCTATGTAGAAAAAAATTGTAGTTGAAAAGGGACACTTCACCATTTGGTAGAAGAAACCATTTGAGTTTTTTGTTTTTGATTTTTACAAAACTCTTTATGCAAAGACCTCAATTTGAAACATCTTATAATAAGACCATATTTTGATATTTCTAGAAAATTTGACAATTTACAACCAATTCAACATTTAAACTCTTGGCATTCATTAGATTTATTCGGTGAGCTTAACACCAATCCCATTTCTTTAGTGTTTTGCTTTAAAATGATGTGCTAACTAATCAAGTTGATGTGGTACAAATAAATTAGTTATTCAAAGAGGATAACTTTGGAATCATTATTTATAAGTTAACATAAATATTTTATGATTAAAAAATTCACATTATGTTATTAATTGTAAATGTGTATATAAAGTGAATGCAAATAAGATGAATATAGAACATCCAAAATCACTTTTCTTAAAAGATTAAGTAATAAAAACATTGGTTACAATTTTTTTAAATGATTTGGGATATTTTATAGTCATTAAATTTATTTCAAATTTATAAAATGTTCCCATAAACTATTTTGAGAATCATAGTAAAATTATATTAAAAAATCTCAACATACGATATAATTTACCACTTGAAGACATGAAAGATTCGTTAGTTGTTAAATGTTTTGTGGGTTTTAATTACATGTTTGGATTAGTGTTCTGAAGGTATCTAATTTCTAGTGTGAAAACTCAAACATTAGGGTTAGGTTGTTGTCACTTGGACCCAATTCACATCTTTTTGTTAGAACCAACACAAAAACGGAACACTAAAACTATTCTTTTGCTAGATTTGGATTAGAATTGGAATTGTGAAAAAACTATTTAGAAAACATGGGTAAATTCTTTAAATAGGCAAGCTGAATTTTTTAAAAGGTTGAGAAGTAGGCTCAACCTCAAAGTTAAATATCAAATTTTATTAGTTGTTGAACTCCATACCTATACAAACCTTGATTTTAATTTGATTAATTAATTTATTTTTTATACAATACCTAGCATTAGGGAATGTATAATGTGTACATGGAACCACACCATTGTTTTGAACTAAACCCAAAGGTTATTGAATTTGAAAAAATGTGTTAGAATCAAAATTATAAGGTTTTTAAATGGGAAGAAAACTTGCACTTGAAAAACCTCCAATTCAAAAAATAAAAATAAAAACTAGGGTCATAATTTCTTTTTCAAAAAAACTGCACAACATGGTTTGGAACCATCATAATAATTGTGTTAAGTGGTGTGGATGTTCATTAATCTTAATTCCTCACTTAGTGATAGTGCGTGGATATGTTTCAAGCACTTTGTAACGAAAGTTCTCTATTTTTAAAAAACTTATAACGATTCAAAAAATAATTAGGTGTCAAATTCATGAATTATAAAGGTTCTATTGTCTTATACTTAACAAGAATAGAATATGAAAAAAGAGGAATGAAATTTTATGATTCTTTTTCAAAAAACCATTCATTATTTAAAACATATGTATCAAAGATTGCGCTTTCTTTTCAACTTTTAAACTAACATTAGCTCTTGTAATTGGGTGCATACTTCACATGGAAAAAATATGTCAAAATGTTTATTTAAATTACAAGTAAAAATATGAAACTATTGAACCTTCTGATGAATTTATCATAAATCAAGAATTTTTTAAAAAAAATAATATAATAAAAATATGTACAAGTATATTTGCAAATAGTCAATCAATATGATGTCAAAACTACATTTACATGTTAAAAGTTTAACTATGTTTGTGCATGTTACGACTACAATGACATGAATGATTAAAAATCACAAAGGCAATGGGTTTGGTTTGAACCCATGTGGTGAACTTACTTTTATGCACTTAAAAATGATGAAAATAAATAGACATGTCAATTTTGTAGATTCATACCCTAATTTAATATCATTCCAACCTTGTTCATTTATGTTTGACATCAATTTATGAATTGAAAATAATCACATGAAATTCTCTTCCCATATGGCCTTTTTGTGTGTGCAAAGTTTCACACTATTGCAAAAAAGAATTGAGATTTTTGTTGCAAATTCAATGATAAAAGAAAACCACCAATTTTTTTAAAAAATCACAAATGTTTTTTTAGAAATTGTTAGATTTCTATATATGGTTCAAATAAGGAGCAACAAATATACAAGGATGTTTTAAAATTTTCCTTTCATATTTTGTTAATAACAAAATTTGACTAAACCCACATATGGATGATCACCACCTAAACTACATCACAAAATTGAAAAAAAAAAAAAAAAAAAAAAAGTTCCCATGCCCTTCATTTGTCAACCTGATATTCCTTTGGCAAGGGCAAGTATGACAAATGGATTGCAATCCATTTAGATATATATATATATAGTTGACTCTACTTTCAACAAAAAGTTGAATTTGGAGCCCTGCTTCCTTTTATTCATAACCATTGCATAAATGTTTTCAATGATTGCAACAACTCCAGTTCTTCTTGACCAACTTGGGACAATTGAGATTGAAGATCATCACTTTGGGCCCAAGCCATATAAATTGGAACCGAAACGTCAATATGGAAATAATGGGAATGATGAAACCCATGAATGAATAGATGGAATGTTCAATCTTATTTCATTTTTGGGTAGGATGGTGAAATAAACCGAATTGGTAGCGATTCCCAATCCATAGGGAAGCTACAAATGATTAACTAGAGATAATCTTTCGAGTCAATTCTAAATGAGTTAATATTCGCCCATGAAACCTTTATTGCATAAGTTTATCGAATTACTAAGTTCATGGAATGGAAAATTTTACTCACGAGAAGTTGGACGAAAGAAAACTTTCATGTGCGATTTTGAAGTAGAAATAGGAGGATGAATCAACTATAATCCTAAAAGAACTAAATTTCGTAAACAACATAGAGGACAAATGAGGGGGATAATTACTCAAGGTAATTCCATTTGTTTTGGTAGATTTGGCCTCCAAGCACTCAAATCGGCTTAGATTACATCTAGAGAAATAGAAGTGAGACGACGAGCAATTACTCGTTATGCCCATTGCAGTGGAAAAATATGAATATGTGTATTTCTCGACAAACCTATAACTATGCAACCTACAAAAACACGTATGGGTTCAGAAAATGGTCCCCATAATACTGGGTATCTTTCGTTAAACCAAGTAGAATACTTTATGAAATAAGTGGAGTACTAAAAACTATTGCTAGAGTAGCCATGAGAATAGCTGCATACAAAATGCCTATACGTAGTCAATTTGTTATTGTTATATCCCATAAAAATATGAATGATGGGTAGAGACAAATGATGGATAGAGACAAGTAATAGATGAGGAAAACTCCCTATAAAGATAACAAATTATTATTATATAAATGAAATTAGTAATATCCCCCCTACCCTTTTTTTAAAAAAATTCTCCCTCCTAGGGGGGAGGGGGGGGGGGGTGATCCCTTTAATAAAATGGAAAAATGATTCAGACTCAAACTTACTTGAATGTAGCAAATAATAGTGGGGTTCAAAAACTAATGCGTATTGGAGTATTAAAAGCTAGTAATCGAAAATATGTACATATTGGTGATGTTATTATTGTTGTGGTTAAGGAAGCGATACCGAATATGCCTCTCAAAAAATTAGAAGTAGTTAAGGCAATAGTTGTATGTATTTGTAAAGAATTCAAACATAAAAATGGAACGAGTGTGCAATTCAATGACAATGTTTTCATCGTCATAAATCAAGAAGGAAATCCTAAAGGAACTCATTTTTTGGTCCAGTTGCTCAAGAATTACGAGAATTCAATTTACCAAAATAGTTTCATTGGCTCCCGAAGTGTTATAAATGAAGAGGGGAAGTAACGAAATACTTGAATTGATACTATTTTGAGTTTAATAAGTTGGAACTAAAAAAAATTTGCATTTACATATATATACTTATATTTTTTATGGCTTCCCATGGGTAACTTGAGTAATAAATACTATTACTAACCTTTTTTCCTTTTTTTATGGAAATGACAATCTTTCCTCAATTATTTGAATCTCCTCAGAAAAAAACCAAATAATTGGTTATTGTATATATTTTCTTCTAGATTTTCATTATTTCTATTTTATGATTGAGGAGAATTCCCAAAAGAATAAAATGAATTTTTATCTTAGAATTTTTTTTTTCCCCAACATACTTAAAAAGCTTATTTATATTAATAGTAAGAAGGAGTCTCCATGGGTAACGATACCATTGCTAGTATGATTACATTTATAAGAAATGCAAACTTAAGAAAAACAAAAGTTAGTAGTTCAGATACCTACTACTAATACTACTAGAGATATTGGAAAATTTCTTCTACGAGAAAGTTTTATGGAAAGTTTCAAGGAACATCAAGGAGATAAATTTTTTTTTATAGTTTTTATACAAAAATATCAAGGAAAGGAAAAAAAACCACAAATAACTACTTTACAACATATTAGCAAACCTAGTTTAAGGATTTATTCCAACCATAAAGAAATTCCCAAAGTTCTAGGTGAAATAGGAATTGTTATTCTTTCCATTTTTCAAGGAATTGTAATAGATCAGGACACATGCCAAAAACAAATAGGAAGAAACTTTTTATGTTATGTATGGTATAGGGTTCAAAAATAGTCGCAAAAGACACTTTTAGTCGCCTAAGACAAGTTGAAAAATGGGGTTTTTCTACTAGTGATAATTCAGCTACATTTTATTTAAACCATTTTGCGTGGGGGAATCCTCATAAATAAAAGAAGCTAGTTCATGCTATATTTACCAATGTTAGTCAATCAAAAAAAAAAGAAGGAGATTTCCCTTGTAATGAATAAACAAAATTTAATTGATATGGAAGGTATAGTTACTAAATCACTCCCCAATGTCATGTTTCGGGTTTCTCTACATAATGAATGTGAAGTTTTAACCCATATTTCAGGAAAAATAACACACAATTATATAAGAATACTACCAGGGGATAGGGTAAAAGTAGAATTGAGTCCCTATGATCTAACTAAAGGACATATAATCCATCGACTTTGTATGAAATCTCCAAATGGTTAAGTAACTCTCCAAAATAAAAATGGGAGACAGGGAAAATAAAAAGGGAGTTAATTGGCATAAATAAAAAATTCTACATTTTAAAAATATTAATGATTGTATTAGAGTGAGGAATATAAACATGAAAATTTGTGCTTCTGTTCGTAAAATTTGTGAAAATTGTCAACTAATTTGTAGACGAAGATGAATTATGGTGGTTTGTTCTAATTCGAAACATAAGCAAAGATAAGGGTAACCCTTTTTTCTAAGTTATCAGTGTTGAGAACCCAAATGAATCTAATAAGTAAAAATAATAACATATATATTATATTATATATATATTTTTTCAATTTAAAAATCATATACAAAAAAATAACTATGACAAAACCTGTAAAAAAAATTAGTTAAATGTAAAGGAAGACGTAGAATACCTAAAGGAGTTATTCATATTCAGGGACAAGCTATTTCTTGGTCCTTTATGGGCGCATGTGGTTTTAGGGGTATGAAAAAAAGTACGCCTTTTACTACTCAAACTACGGTGGAAAATGCTATTTGTATGTTAATTGAACAAGGTATGAAAGAATTAGAAATCATGATAAGTGGTCCCGATCCAAGAAAAGATACAACATTACGAACCATTCAAAGAAGTGGTGTGATACTTAATTTTGTACGTGACGTGATTCCCATGCCACATAATGGATGTAGACCTCCTAAAAAAATACGTGTATAAGGATGAAATATAATGTAAAGAACTCCTACTTAATATGATTCAGAATGAAAAAGTACTAGTCCCCGCTAGAATACTGCAATGGAGGTGTGTTAAATCCAAAGTAGATAGTGAATGTCTTCATTATGGTCGATTATCTAGATCTCCATTTAGAAGTGGTCAAGGCAAGACAATACGATTATTGTGCGTACAACACTGCTTAGAGGAGTTGAAGGAACATGTATCACACGTGCAAAATTTGAAAAAGTGACGCATGAGTATTCTACATTATTAGGCATTCATGAATTGGTGCATAATATTTTAATCAACTTGAAAGAAATTGTACTTAAAAGTAAAAGTAATTCTTGCGAAACTCAAAAAATATTTCTATCTATTTTTGGACCCAAAGAGGTCATAGTTCGAGATATCGTATTCCCACCTTTTGTTGAAGTGATCGATACTACACAATATGTAGCCACCCTTACTAAAGCAATTCATTTAGATATTGAATTAAAAATTGAAAAAGATTGTGGGTATCATACGCAAGATTCAATAAAATTTGCAGATGGTTACTTTTCTGTAAATGTTATATTTACACCTATCCGAAATGCACATTATAGTGTTCATTCTTTTGAAAATAAAAACGAGACATAAGAAATACTTTTTATTGAAATATGGACCAATGGAAGTGTTACTCCCAAAGAGGTACTTTATGAGGCTTTTCGAAGTCTAATTGATTTGATTATTCCTTTCCTACACGTAGAGAAAGAAGAAATAATGCATGGATTAGGAAATAAAAATGAATATAATATGCTCCATTTTTCCTCCTCACCATCAGAGGATAAGATGGAAAAGGAAATGACTTTTAAACATATATTTATCAACTAATTAGAGTTACTTGCCAAAGCTTATAATTGTCCCAAGAGAGTTGATGTACATACAATATCTAATTTATTAAATTATAGTCAGGGTGATTTGATGAAAATAATAAATTCAAAAAAGAAATATGTTGAACAAGTATTAGAAGTTCTACAAAAACGTTTTTCAATAAAATTACCCAAAAATAAGCTCTACTTCCATTAAATAGTGAATGACTCCATCTTTTTTTTTAAAGATAAAAGAATAGATAGATTAGGCCATTCTCATAATTATTTGAAACAAAACAAATCATTGGGAATGTTCCCATTCCTTCTTTGCCCATTTGTGAGAGTTTCTTTTCCTTTTATTTGATTGGTTCATATAGAATCTCTAAGGAATATTTGTTTCAGACTAAATACTCCCTAGATGCTAACTAAATATGGGGATTAATAAGAAAAAAAAATTATTTCAAAAAAGTCCTAGAGTTAGAGATTTTTCAATAGGTAGAGCAATTTTGATACCTAACCAAAGAGCTACTGCAATCCCAATTTAAAAAATTGTTGTAATAACTAAACGACGAAAATGATTTTGAAATTTATTAACATTTTCTAGGAAAGGTACTGTCAATAATCCCGCGGGTATTGTAGCCATTAAAAGAACACCTAATAACTTATTAGGGACTATATGAAGTATATGAAAAGCAGGAAAAAAATACCATTCATGTAATATTTCCCAACGGAGTTGCAAATGGATTTGCTCGTTCACCAATCATTGAGGGTTCTACAACTGCTAGACCTATGGTACATGTAATAGTACCTAAAATAACTATTGGAAAGATATACAAAAGATCCTTCGGCCAAACGAATTCTCCATAATAGTTATGTCCCATACCTTTAGCTAATTTGGCCTGCAATACATGATCATTCAACTCTGGTTTTTTTGTTATTAGAATAGGTTATTGAAAATAATATTCCCCCAAAAGAACTGGACATGAACTTTTTTTCCATCTAACTTGTGTTATGTCTATGTATCCCGCATCTTTAATTCATTTCAAGTGATATAAGTTGAAACAAATTAAAGATTTTTTCTATTTATTAAATAAAACGAATTTCATTTCAATCATAAACTCATGATCCAAGTCTATTTATGAATTTCTATATAAAAATCAATATATTTTTGGACAATCTTATTCCTTGTAAGTCATTTCTTTTTGGACACTTTGAATTTTTAAACTATACTAGGTATTGACCCATCAATATATTGACTTATTCTTTTCATTAGACCTTTCTTTTACTCCGATGATGCCTATTTTGGTGAAAAACACAAAGGAAATGGATGTGCTTTTTCTTATCATACAATATATTTATTTGTTTCTTTTCTTCCTATGAAATTTAACAAAGCCTATTTGATTGGTGAATATTCAACTAATGAAACAAATCATAAAAAAGAATTTCCCTTGAAAATGAAATTCACTTTTTTTAGCCAAACTTTTTATTTCTCTATTGGAGAAAAAGATGAATTGGGATAGAAACACATTCCTTTTTTTATATTAATGCGACATATTGATTGAGATATCTACATAGTCCAATAAGTAATTTAGGTCACACACTGCCATAATCTATCATCTTTCTAAAAAAATTTCTTTAATGAAGTATTCAAAATACTCTGAAATAAAGAAATCCATAGAATATTACTAAATATTTCATATATTATGTGATTGATTTATTCAATAGAAATTTTTATGGCAATTGAATTCTCATGTAATAATTCTTGTAATACTATAAATATTCATGGTAACTATAACAATTTATAGTCATAAAGGACTTGAAATACCCTATTTACAAATCATTGGGAAATGCATTAACATAAAAATCATAGTAAGAAGAAGTAGTATAAAAGTATGTAAACTATAGAAACAAGTTAGTGTGGATTCACCCACACCAACATTTCCACGTAATAACTTTCCCAAGGGGGATCTATAACAAGAATAGCTTCATGTACATCGGTTACAATCTTGACGGTCCAATAGCCAATTTGATAAAAGGCAGGGAATATATAGTTACATCGAAAGAAACTATTAACACAACTAGAATTACACCATTAACCCACGTTAATTTGCGAAGCTTTTTAAAACCTCCCGTGAGGTAAACATGAAATACGTGTAAGATCGTCATTAAAATCATCATGCTTGCTAACCATCAATGAATTGATCATATTAACCAACTAAAATTGACCTCAGTCATTATATATTAGACATAGGCAAAAACTTCTATTACTATGGGACGATAATAGAAAATCATGGCAAAACTAGTGGCTACATGTACCAAAAAACAAGTCAAAGTGATTCCTCCTAAACAATATAATATATTGACATGGGGAGGAACATACTTATTAATAATATCATCTGCAATCGCCTGAATTTTGAGACACTTTTTGAACCAATCATATATTTTATTAAGATAGATAAACCTTTATGTATTCCCCCCCCAAACACCGTACATGGTGGTTTACCTTTGTATGGCTTAGACAAAAAAAGATATATATCTTTTTCTTTTTTTGTGCTCCATCACGCTTTTTTCATTGTCCCAA
>Ga0209611_10014570_pt1 | contig 10468 bp, 6 predicted proteins | sample S1TSphgellanicum_3_FD_187693 | JGI IMG/M metagenome (GOLD analysis project Ga0209611, IMG submission 187693) | Host-associated microbial communities from peat moss isolated from Minnesota, USA - S1T2_Fc - Sphagnum magellanicum MG (SPAdes) (version 2) | ecosystem: Host-associated > Plants > Peat... | reverse complement strand
GATTCGCAACCTAACCTCGGTGGGGATCAGGCTCGCTCGCTATGTGGATAGCGGCGTGCTCAAGATGGTGTCGGCGCGGGCGATCACCGGCAGTGCGGAAACCGTCTTGGTGCGGATCAAGTCGCTCGCCAAGGCACATCGCGCGCGCTGCGTGGTCATCGATCCGATCTCCACCCTGTCGAGCGCAGGCAACGAATTGACCGCCCATGCGGTGGCGGAGCGGCTGATCGACTGGTGCAAGGCCGACGGCATCACCCTGGTCTGCACCAGTTTGCTCGACGAGACGTCGACCAACCATAACGGCGGTACGCCGCTGCAGGTGTCGACGTTGGCGGATACGTGGATCCATCTCAATTATCTGGTGCAGGCCGGGGAACGCAACCGCGGCCTGTCCATCATCAAGTCGCGCGGAACGTCGCATTCGAACCAGGTGCGCGAACTGATCTTGAGCGATTCCGGGGTGACGCTGGCCGACACCTATACGGCGGGCGGGGAAGTGCTGATGGGGACACTGCGCTGGGAGAAGGAGAGTGCCATCCGCGCGGCCGCCGAAGTCGCCGAGGTGGAGACGCGGCTCAGGCGTTTGATGCTCGAGGCCCAGGAGGCCGAGCTGCAACAGCGCCTGAAGTCGTTGCACACCGAACTCATCGCCAAGCAAGTCGAAAAGGCCCTGTTGATCCGCACCCGGGCGAGCCGCAAGGGTGAGACCTCGCGAGTCAGCCTGCGCCTGCGCGAATTGCGCGGCGCCGATGTGATCGTGCCGCGGCGCAAGTGACGCCGACATGATCCGCCCGCCCCTCTTCAAGTTCAAGCTGTACACCGCCGAAGACACGGAAAACTCCGCGCTGGCGTATGCGAATCTGCTCGCGATCTGCAAGGCCCATCTCGAGGATCGCTACACCATCGAAGTCATCGATGTCGTACGGCATCCGCAACGCGCCCTGGCCGACGGCATTCGCATGACGCCGACGCTCACGAAAGTCTCGCCGGCGCCCACGCGCACCATCGTGGGAACGCTGAGCCAGACCGAGCGGGTGCTGGTGGCGCTGGGGATCGAACATGAGGAACCGACGGCGGTTAAACAGCGCTTGGTGCAGCGGAGGGTGTGAGCGAGCGGCGGCTCCTCAAGGCCAGCCACAGTGTCATAGCCGAGGCTCCAGTGGCCGTCGACAACACGCCAGCCGAGCGGCCGGCGCCCTGAAGATCAGGGGGCTACTTTCCCCTCGACCGCCCGCAGTCGGGGCGTCCGGGTGGTCGTCGCGGATCCATCGAATTCAACCAGCTTTTCCGCGCGCCAGCTGGCCGCGGCGGCCGGCCCCGTAGTCGGCCAGGTCTTGACGATCTGCTCGACATCCGCGGCCTGCACCGGCTCGCAGAAAAATCGCCCTTGCGCGAAGTCAAAGCCCGCGGAGCGCACGAACTCGAGCATCTGGCGCGTCTCCACGCCCTCGGCGCAGACGTTGAGCTTCAAGGCATGGGCGAGATTGACGATCGCTTTGACGATGACGCGCGCCTCGCGCTCGCGCGGCACGTCGGCAATCAAGGAGTGATCGACCTTGATCTCGGAAAACGGCATCCGATACAGCTCGGTGAGCGAGGAGAGCCCCGTGCCGAAATTATCCAGCGACAGGCCGACCCCAAGAATCCTCAAGCGGGTGAACACATCGAGCAACAGGTTCTGGTCCTGCACGTGCAGCGACTCGGTGACATCGAGCACGAGCTGCTGCGGGGGGAAATTGTTCTCGCGCAAGAGCACCGCCAACCGATCGGGAAATTCCCGGTCTTGCACCAGCCGGGTGCTCAGGTTGATCACGATCTCCAACGGCACCCCGCGCGCTTTCCACAGACCCGATTGACGCACCGCTTCCGTCATCACGAAATCGGTCAGGTGGGCCATCAACCCAAATTCCTCGACCGCGGCGAGGAAATGGCGCGGCTGCAACAGGCCGCGCCTCGGATGCTGCCAACGTATGAGCGCCTCGACACCTTGAATCTTGACGTTGTTGGTGATGGCCAGTTTCGGCTGGTATACCAAAATCAATTCATGTTCTGCGATGGCCTGCTCGAGCTCCTCGCGCAGGATGGGGGGTGCAATGCGCAGGTGCGCAGTGAGCATTTTCTCCACTGCAACGGCGTCCAGAGGCCGGGTGTCGATGCCGAGAATCGGCAAGCCGCGCGACTCCGCGGCGCGGCGCGCGCTCGCCAGCACCCGAGGGCCGACGCTCCCGACCAGCAGCGTCATCGGCTGCGCGTCGTGATTGGCCAGGGCATCGAGCACCAACAGAAAGTTCGTATCGACTCGGTCAACCGCCAGCACGGCAATCGTGGGTCGCCGCATGGAGAGGATTTCATGCAGCCCTTCAATCGAGTCCGATTCCACATGGTCGCAGCCCAAGCGCTCCGCGATCCCCACGAGCACGGCTTTCGCTTCCGGCTCGGGCTCCAGAATCAACATCAAGTCGCTCGCTATTTGCATGGGTCCCGGTCTCCTACCGTCATTAGCGCTTATAACGATAATAGCGGCTGCGCGGTGGGTCGCAAATATGACATTGGCGGCACCGGGTCCCCGCGCGCGCGCCCGCTGCACGCGCCCGCAACGCAGCAATCATGGCGCCTCAGGCCGCCGTCTTGAAGTCCGTAATCACCTTGGCCGCTTCCAGGAACCTGAGATTGTCGACGTGACTGCGGGTGATCTCGAACCGATCCGAGCCCAAGTGCCGCCGCAGCGGCAGTGAAATCGCATCGAAGCACTGCAGCGCCGACAAGCTTTGATCCTGCAGCAACCCTAAGAGCTCGGCGAGCTGCCTGGCGGTCAACGGGTCGCACGACACCGAGTCCCGCGCGGCCGCCTCCGACTCCAAGCGGGCTTGCTCGAACACCGGCTGGGCGCTGCGGCTCAAGCGTTGCATGTGCAGGGTGAGCGCGGCCGACAGTTCCCGGGCACGCTCGATCGCACCCGCCACACAGGCGGCGCGGGTGTCGACGGCGAGCAATCGGATCGCCTCGGCGCCGAGCATGCCGGCGCTGCCGGCGAGCTTATGCATGCGCGCCGCGTACGCCACGATGGCGTCCGGCCCCTGCACGGCCTCGATGATCGCGACGTCGGAGAACTCATCGATCAAACGCTTGAGACTCGAGCGAAACAAATCGAGGTCATCGCAGAGGCGCGACTGCGCGTCGGCGGAATCGATGCCATCGATCACCGGCCACGCCCGCTGCGACGGCGACCGCGGCTCGACGAACGCCTCGATCGGCGTGACCGCTTGCAAGTTCGAGAGCCGCACGTGGCGGCGGATGCTTGACACCAGGGTGAGGGCATCGAAGGGTTTGATGATGAAGTCATCCATGCCCGCGGCCGCCGCCTTCTGGCGTTCGCTGCTGAGCGCATTCGCGGTGAGCGCGACGATCGGCAGGTCGACGAGCCCGAGCTCCGACCGAATGCGTTCCGTCGCCTGGTAGCCGTCGAGCGCCGGCATCTGCACGTCCATCAGCACGACGTCGAAGTCGTAGGGCGCTTTGCGTAGCCAATCGATGGCCTCTTGACCGTTCCGCGCGAGCCACACCCGGGCACCGTGCAGTTCCAGAATCCGCTTGGTCACCTCGAGGTTGATGTCGCTGTCATCGACGACGAACACACGCAAGTCCTTGAGTGCGCACTCCCCGACGTTCGGCGGTCCCGGCTCGGCGACGTTGAGGACGTGCGCCGCCGCGATGGCGAACGTCAACACGACGGAGAACTCGCTGCCGACTCCCGGCGTGCTCTTGAGCGTCACGTCGCCGCCCAATAAACCGGCCAGGCTCTTGACGATCGACAACCCCAAGCCCGTGCCCCCATAGCGCCGCGTGATCGACGCGTCGGCCTGGGCGAAGGGGGCGAACAAATGCGCCTGCGCGTCGGGAGCGATTCCGATCCCCGTGTCGCGCACCGCGAAACACAGCGTGGCGCCCGCCGCCGTGTCCTTGAGGCGCCGCACGCTCAACGTGACCTTGCCGCGCTCGGTGAACTTGACGGCGTTCGACAAGAGGTTGGTCAGAATCTGCGAAAGACGCGTGGCGTCTCCCTGCAGCGCCAGCGGCAGATCCGCGCCGATGTCGATCTCGAAGCCGATTCCCTTGACCTGCGCCTCCAGGACCACGATGTCGGTGATCGTGCGCAACAGGCTTTCGGGGTTGAAGGACACGCATTCGACGATCAACTCACCGGCCTCGATTTTGGTCAGGTCCAAGACATCGTTGATCACCGCGAGGAGCGTCTTGCTGCTGGTCTCGATTTTCGCCAGAAATTCCTGTTGCGGCGCCTCCAACCGCGTTTGCGCCAGGAGATACGACAGGCCGATCACCGCGTTCATCGGGGTGCGGATCTCGTGGCTCATGTTGGCGAGAAATTGACTCTTGGCGCGGTTCGCGTTCTCGGCCTTGACGGTGGCCTCGCGCAACGAGGCTTCATATTGCTTCTGCTGCGTCACGTCGCGCGCGACGGCAACGTAACCCAAGAGTTCGCCGGTGAAGCCGCGCATCGCACTCACCACCATGGAACCGGTCACGTGCGCGCCGTCCTTGCGCATGAACGACCAATCGCGTGCTTGACCGAGCGTGGCAGGGTCCACCAGAGCCGCGGCGCTATCCACCGAGCCGCCCGCCGCGGCCAGTTCGGCGCTGCGCGCATCGAGTTCGAGGGGATTCAGCATATATGTCAGCGTGACCCGGTCGATTACCTCTTCGCCGGCATAGCCCAATAGGTGCCCCGCGCCTTCGTTGAATACTTTGATGACCAAGTTCGCGTCGGTGGCGATGATGGAGGTTTCAACCGCCGAGTCGAGCACGGTACGCATCATCGATGACGCGTCGTGCAACGCGCGCTCGGCGCGCCGCCGCTCGGTCACGTCGATGTTGACGCCGGTCATCAGCGCCGCCGAGCCGTCCTCGGAGGCCAGGGTGCGCGAAGCGGCCTGGATATAGCGAATCTCACCGTCGGGGCGGACGATTCGAAACTCCGTATTGAACTCCGTTTCCCCGCGCAGTGCCTGCATGATCGCCTGTTCGCAACCTTCACGATCCTCCGGATGCAGCGCATTCGCCCAGGTCGCATACGGTTCGTAGAGCGCCTGTGTACAGGGCAGTCCGTAGATGCGGTACATCCACTCGTCCCAATGCAGCAGGTTATTGACCGCATCGAATTCCCACACACCGATGCCGGCGGACTCGACCGCAATCGCAAATCGGGCGCTGGTGCGCTGCAGCTGCGCCTCGGTCTCCTTGCGCTTGGTAATGTCCCGCGAGATGCCGAACGTACCGATAATGCGGTCATCGGCGTCGTAGAGCGGCATCTTGGTGGATAAACTCCAGGTCGCCGGCCGATCGGGCCACAGCGTTTGTTCCTCGAGCTCGAGCACCGCCTCGCCGCTCTCCATGATGCCGCGTTCGATCGCCGCCGTGCGCAGCGCGTGCGCTTCGGGGAGAAATTCCGCCTCCGATTTGCCGATGAACTCCGCGACATTGTTGAGCCCATGGAATCGGGCCATGCCGCGATTGACCCTGAGGAATCGTCCGTCGCTGCCTTTGAAGTAAATTCGATCGGGCAGCGTTTCGAGCAGCGAGGCCATGAGGTCGCGCTCGTGCGTGAGGGACTTCTCGGTCTCCTTGCGCGAGGTGATGTCCTGCATCGTGCCCACCAAGCGCACCGGGCGTCCGTCGATCGATTCGACGGTACAGACCGACCGCACCCAGATCAGCCGTCCGGTCGCCGTCGTCAGCGACAGCTCCAGGTCCCACCCGCCGCCGCCGTTCTTCGCCTCCGCCAAGGCGCGCCGCATATCGGCCTGCGACTGCGGCAGGTAGAATTCCATCCGCTCTTCGAGAGTCGGCGCGTAGTCAAGACTCGTGTCGTGCAGGCGATTCATGTGGGCCGACCACGTGATGTGCGAGGTGTCGAGGTCGAACTGCCAGCCGCCGATACCCGCGATCCGGCTGGTGTGCTCCAAGAGCGCCACGCTCGCGCGCAGGCGCTGCTCGGTCAATTTCAGCGCGGCAAGTTCTGCACGGATGGCGGCGAGTTCATCCGGCATCGCGCTTTACCCGACTCGTTGCAGCCCGTTCGGAAACAATTCCTTCTTGACGTCGGGCGACGCAAGATCCAGCGAGACATCTCGCAAGATGAATTGCGCGCGTCCGCCCCGCTTGGCGGAATACAGGGCCTTATCCGCGGTCACGACCAGATCGCCCGCCGCGCACGGCAGACGCCGATCCGCACCGGCGCGGCCCTCCGCCGCATGATTGACCCAGCACGTGCTCTCGGTGTCGAAGCAGCCGATGCCGATGCTGACGCTCAAGTGGCGTCCGGTCGGCGACGCCGAATGCAAGAGGTTGAGCCCGGCAATGGAGCCCAATACCCGCGCGGCGACGTCCTCGGCCCCGGCCCGCGGCGTCTTCGGCAACAACAAGGCGAACTCTTCCCCGCCACAGCGCGCCACCAGATCGCCGGTGCGCCGGGCGACGGCGGTCAACGCCTTGGCCACCGACTGCAGCGCACAGTCGCCTTTCGGATGCCCGTAGCGGTCGTTGTAGAGCTTGAAATGGTCCACGTCGATCAGCAGCAGCGAAATGGGATCCCCACCCCGCCGGCCTCTCTGCCATTCGTCCTCGAGCGATTCGTCGAACCGGCGCCGGTTGGCGACCCCGGTCAGCGAATCGGTCGCGGCGGCGGACCTTAATTGATCGGTCATGCGCTTGAGGCGCAGCTGGGTGGCGACCCGCGCGAGCACCAGCGGCGCCCGGATCGGTTTCGCGATGAAGTCCGCGGCACCCGCTTCCAGCGCCGACACTTCGAACGCCGGCTCGCTGTGGCTGGTCACGAAGATGATCGGCACATCGATCATCTCGGGCCGGGATTTCAAGGCATCGAGCACCCGGTAGCCGCTCATGCCCTGCATCTCCGCATCGAGCAGGATCAAATCGGGGGGAGATTCCTGGGCGAGCCGGAGCGCGTCTTCGCCGTTGGTCGCGAAGCGCAAATTACCCACTTCCGCGAGAATACGGCCCATCAGCTGGATCGCGCCGGGGTCATCATCGACCAGCAGGATGTCATCATTCATAGCCATATCCTTCGGATGCGCGGATCAACCCGTACGCACGAATTAAAACTCAACTGTCGAGGCCGGTGCCAAGCATTCCGTCACAGCGCCGCCATTGATGTACCTATTTAGGTATATCTAGGCGCGAAGCGAGACCCGCGTCACGCTGCCGGATGCCCATCTACGAGACACGATCTGCGCGTGATCTCCATATTCCTCTTTTAGAATATGTCTAGTACTATTCAATTCACATTTCTACATGGCCGCGACGAATACAAATGGACTCCCCGAAGATCATATATGACATCGGTTCGAATAATGGAGACGACATTCCTTACTACTTGATGAAAGGCAACAAGGTTGTTGCAATCGAAGCGAACCCGTCCTTGGTCAGGCAGATTGAACATCGCTTTCAAAGCGAAATTGCGTCAGGAAACCTAATTGTTGAAAACTGCGTTATTACAATCGACAAGCCGGGCAACGTGTTTTTTTACCTGCACAAAACAAATCATGTTCTAAGCCAGTTGCCGGAACCCGCCTCAAACAACCTCGTGAATTTCGAAAAAGTCGAGCTAGCTTCCAAAAACATCATCGACGTAATAAGAAAACACGGACTCCCCTTCTATATAAAAATTGACATCGAACACTATGATCAAAACTTATTGAAATGCCTATTTATCAACGATATCAGGCCCCCTTACTTATCATGTGAATCTCACAGCATTGATATATTTTGCAGTCTTGTAGCCCTTGGAGACTATAGGTCATTCAAGCTGGTTGACGGGGCCAGCGTTCATAGGCGATATGCCAATCATCTGATTAACATAGACGGTAAGATGGTCAATTATTCTTTTCCGCATCACTCGTCTGGACCTATGGGCAACGATATATTGGGCAAATGGATGAACAAGGCCAATTTCTTTAAAGTCTTGTCCTACGCTAGATTGGGCTGGAAGGATATTCACGTCAGCAAGATTGATTCGCCGGACAATTCGTATGCACCACAGCCAGTTTTTAGTGTTGGAATTAACTTTTGATTTGCTGTGATCGGACATTCGCCAAACTAAGCACGATCCGTACCGACGACATCATTTCGGAGGCCCACCTCAACTGCGGCTCTCGTCACGCTGCCGTGTTGGGCGCGGACCGCACCAGCTCGGTGCCGACCTGGCCGGAAGACCCGTCGTAAGTACTTTCATGGGTGGGACCCAACCTAGGACTATTCCCGGCCGCAAATCGGTCTAGGAGCTGCTTGGCAATTGCGGCAACCTGCTCGCGCAATTCCGGCACCGCCGTGCTCTCCCAAAAACTTGGCTTTCGAAGCGTGCCCACGACAAATATATCCGGAACTTTGGACCGGTCCGCTGCGACCGCGTTGCCGCGCTCGGTCGTCTCAACCCCTAATGCCAGCGGGTCGAGACAAAGTTGACCTCTCACCAACAGTGACCCGATCGCCGGATTCGATTCGGGCCGATTCGACGGCAACGGACCGGTGCAGTTGACGACCCAACCAGCGTGCAGCTCCACTTCGTCACGGAGCCTGCGCCGGCGGACCAACACACGCAATTGGTCGCCGTCCTCGCGAACGGAGGCGATCCGGCCGGCGATCACCTCGACTTGCCCGCTCCGTAACATTGAGGCAAGGCGAGTACTAACCTCGGGAGCGGTGCGATGACGATGAACTTCCCAGAAAGGACGCAGTCGTAGAAATCGACGGCGCTCGGCGACAGTCATGCCTCGCCACAGGCTTGCGGTGTGAGGGCGGAGTCCATCAATGACGCTTCGCCAATCACGTCCCGTTGCAGCGAACTCGCGCGCAAGCATTCTAAGCTCTCGAGCGAGCTTTCGAGTCCTTACGCCCTCATGGAGCAAATTAGACACCAGAGTAGTCAAATCGGCCGGTGCGCTCGGGAATTCGGCATGGCCTTGAGGCGTTAGGCCATTAGTCGAAACCAAAGTGATCCTCGCGGAACGCGGATACTTCGTCAGGGACATGACCGTGTCCACGGCGGTAAGGCCGCTTCCCACGACCACGATTGGCTCATCGCCACGAACAGCGCTCATTGCGAACGGTCGCCACGGATCGGTGACGAACCGCGCCCTCGAGCCGATCCATTTTGTACCGATAGGATCCGACGGTGGGCAGTGGCCGACCGCAAGGACAACGGCATCGGCTTGCAGTGATGCCCCGCGCGCGAGGTGAATCATTGAGCCGCCTTCGGGCAGACGTACGATTCGGCGCGCTTCGTCGAATTCGATTGACAGGACGCCGCGGGAATTCTGCGCACAACTGAGCACCGTGTCGCGAATGTAGTCTCCGTACCATTCGCGCGGCAAGAAATCCGCCGACGCTACGTTTTTGTGGCGTTGCTGCGCCCATTTCAGGAAATCGTCGGGGTCACCCGGCCAGGCGCTCATTCTTCCTGCCGGGACGTTAAGGACGTGCGCCGACTCGCGCGTGGCGTACGCAACACCCTCGCCAGTCGCCCCTCGTCTTTCAATAATCGTGATTCGCAGTGGGGATTTCGCAGAGCGCAGGAGATGTGCCGCCGTCATCGAGCCGCAGAAACCTCCTCCAACGATGACGACCGTCGGCAAGCGCTCACCCGCGGTCAGACGCGCAATGGGTCGCGGTCCACGGCGCGGTACAAAGCGGCGTCCGTCTCGGAGCGGCGGCGCGTATACATGTAACGTCACCAGGGTTTCCGCATCGGTGCACGCGTTGCGGATGATGTGCACACCGGCATCGTGGAGGGAAGTTACTTCTCCAGCCCGCACATGCTCTTCACATTCCCAATCGACAAGTCCGTCTGTCGCGATGCTATAGGAGGCCTCCGCAGCAACTCCTTGCATCACCCGAACGACGCAAATCGATCCGCTGTGTTCATGCGGAACACTCGCTTGGCCGGCGCTCCAGGTCAGCACCAGCATCTCATAATGCTCTCGAACGACGACATGCGCACGGTTGTAGGATTGCAAACTCGTGCGCACGAAAGGAGCCACGTCGGACATGTTCAAGCGGGCTGATCGGACCAGACGTGCAAGATCCACATGTGAAGGCCGCGCGCCGAGCGCGTCGAGTAGTTGGATCAATTCTTCCAGCCGACTGCCTGGTTTCAAATCCGAAACCCTCCCATTCCAATCATCTCAAGGTTCCCGCATGGCTTCAGAACCGGTGCGCAGCGCGCCCTCCACCAAGTAGGACAGAATCGTGCGCCGCCCCACCATGATGTCGCCGGTCAGCGTCATGCCGGGGATCAACCTGAAATCGCGGGGAACGTTGCGCAGGTGAACGTCCGTGATCACCACCCGGGCCTTGAAATACGGGTCCACCGGCACATTGTTCTCATCGACGATGAATGAACCCTCGCTCACGGTCTTTATCACGCCCGTGGCCG
>Ga0209611_10014567_pt1 | contig 10470 bp, 4 predicted proteins | sample S1TSphgellanicum_3_FD_187693 | JGI IMG/M metagenome (GOLD analysis project Ga0209611, IMG submission 187693) | Host-associated microbial communities from peat moss isolated from Minnesota, USA - S1T2_Fc - Sphagnum magellanicum MG (SPAdes) (version 2) | ecosystem: Host-associated > Plants > Peat... | reverse complement strand
GGGTGTAAATTATTGGACTTAATCCCATGGGTCGTCTAACTTATGATTGTATAAGGTAATTGGTATTCTATTTTTTTTTTCAGATTTAAAAAAAATTAGGGATGGGTTGGGAGTCCGGACAATAAAAATCTCAATGAAAAACAAGTGATTCATTTTATTATTATTATTATTATCATTCATTTCTTGTTTAAGTTGGTTTGCATTTTGCGCCGCATAATTTGCATGAGAGTAGGCATGTGTTTGTTGCCATCATAGTAATAATTTGAGTCAATTTAAGTGTGCACATAGGTAATATGGTTTGTGCATTTCAAGTCCCCATAATTAGAAAAATCAATCTTGACCTAGGGAACACCAAAAATCTATTGGGGAACTTGTCAACAAATTTGGATCCATAGCTCTTAATTGGTCTAAACTCTCAACTCTTAAGCTTTTGTCCAATTGAAGGGATGGCAAATTGAATTTTTTTGGCCATGGATTGCAAGCATTTTTAGTGATATATATTAGCAATAGCTCATTCATGTGTTTGCAAATAATTTGTCACTTGACAACAACTACTAAAAACTTGACCATTTAGGTGTGCTAAACAAAAGGCCTAATAATGACTAAACCTTGCCAAACTTCTAACCCTAATTATTTTGTTCTTTGTCATGAATTTTGGATTGGTTTGCTTTTCTAGTGTCATGACTACCATATTGCTAGAAACCTATGGAAATGTCATGGAAATACTTTACACACATTATGTGTGGGGCTCTACCAAATTCCTTTCTAAATATGAATCGTATTTCGGGTTATGGTTAGAATGAGAAAAGGGTTTTATTTTACACAATGTATTAGGTGGGCTTAGTGTTGTTTAAAATTGCAACCCATCTCACAATGGCATAGACATTTAGATTTTTATTTATTTATTTATTTATTGTTGAATATTTGCTATTTTGTGATCTTTTTGGAGAAAAGCTCAAAAAACACACACGCATTTTTAATGTAAAAATTTGGGTTTTTAATGAAAATAATTCTCACTTTTGTAAATGAATTTTTTTTTTAACCATTGAGCCACACAAATTCCTTGGTTCTTGATGTACTCTAGAAATATTTTTTACCCCCATATCATGTGGCAAATATATTTGGATACTTGATTAGGAACAATTGCATGAAGGGGACCAACAATGATTTAAATTATACCATTCATGTGTCAATCAATTAAATGTGGAGACCCTAAGTTCATTGAATAGGAGGCTTTAAGAATAGAAATTGACATTGTTCTTACTAAATTGGCCTAATTCAAAGTTGGAAATATAATGGATGAATAGCAATTAGAGTTAGTGTAAACCAAGGAAGGGTTGTAGTAGATCATCCAAACTCATGGGAATTTCTCGGATTCTTAGTCTTGGTGGAAGGATTGCACATATTTTTAATGATTTTTGGTTTGTTTGCTTCTAATGTGAAGATGGTTTTTTTTTCTCTTCGTCTTTTTTTTTTTCATATTATTTTTATCTATCATTCTATTTTATCTCTTTTTTTGTTTTCCATTTTTTTTCATCCATGGTTTTCCTCTCTTTTTCTACTTATCATCTCCAATCTATTCTTTTGTCTTGTTTCAATTTTTTCTCTTTTTATGTTGTGCTATATATTTGTTTCATAATGTTGTTATAACTATTTTTTAAAGTGTGCAGGTCTTTTTTTTCTTCTAATCATTTGAATTTTTCATTTTTTTTCATTTTTTATATATTGTTTGTTTTGAAGTGTCTAATGTTTGTTTAAATGTGCAACTTGATTTTTTATTTGTGCAAGTTGTACCTAGTGGATAAAAAAGATTAATTTGTTGGTTTACACACGTGCATCACATTTATAGGTCAAGCTTCATCAAGTTTGATTTGATTGTTTATTGTTTGTTGAATTTAAATTTCCTATTTGTTTCATGTTTTATTTATTTACTTATTTATTTTGTCGATTCTTTGTTGAGTTTTACATTGATTTTGTTTTCAAATATGATATGTGTTTTTGAATGTATTCAATTTTTTGTTTTCTTCAAGTTGCATTCAATGAATAAAACATATTGATTCATTTGTTTGTATGGATGCATTGTGTTTACAATTTGAACCTCAACCATGTTTATTTCATTCAATCATTCACCATGTGTTTGAATTGTTCATTTACATGTTTGTAATTTTTTTATTATGTTTCTAGATGTGTTTATATCCATGTGTAAGTTATTATTCCCATAACCATGTTGCTAGTTGTTTTTTAGTATGATCTTGTTTTGTTTGTCTACATTGGATCAAATTTATGTTTTTGTCCTTTTATGTATTTAAATTTTTCATTATTCATATATTTGTTTAATTGATCATGTCTACATATCAAGGTGCATTTTTTTAACCCTACTATATTGTAAATGAATGTCAACAATTGAATTCATTTTGTGACACATCGTGAGAAAAAATGATTTTTTTATTCAATAAATTTTCAATTGCATCTTGTTTTCAACTTTGTTTTAATTCTATAATCATATTTATGTTTAGAAATTCCATATTGATGACTAAAACATACCAAATAAGTTGAATTGTCTATTAAACTAATAAGTTTATAATGTTGATTCACTACAAGAAATCATGGCTTATCTGACCCATAAATTTAACCAAAAACAACCATATTATTACAAACCCATGTTACCAAGTTGTAAGATTGGTGAAATCAAATTTGACATGATTGATTTGACTATTGGGTTTTAATAATAGTAATAATGATGATGATTTTTTTACCAATAGTTTTTTTGGCAATTTTTTGTTGGTTATTTTAACTAGTCAACTTGACCACATGTCATTTGATTGTTAGTCAAAATGGCAAGCAAAATGAACAACAATTTAATTGAATACATAAGTAGGGCCTAGGTAAATAAGGAGGTAGTTTACCCTAGGTTAAACAATTAACTTAGGTTAGGTGTGTATGTTAAGCTCCCTAGTTTAACCTAGCTAGATAGTTTAATTAAATAGGTTGCAAGTGTGAGAACTTCAACCCTTCACCTCCATGTTGAAAGAGCAAATTTTCAACCTTTGTGACACATCTTCAACAAACAATAAATTGTGTCATCTTAATATTATGAACGTTTTTTTAAAAATTATCTAGGAAACATAACTTAATTACTCTAGGTTACTTAATTAGCTACCCAAATAACTACCTAATTTAACCATTAGTTTAACTACCTACTTAACTTAACTAACCTAAATATTTACTTAACTACATGCCTACTAAACAAAAATGTTGTGCATTTTTACTACCATTTTAATTAATAGTCAAATGATAGTTGGTCAAGTTGATCAATCAATATAACCTATATAATTATTTTTTTGATTTATAAACATGGTTTAAACAAAAGTAATTGTCCCATTTAATTAAAGCCATGTCCTTTTTACTAGAGGTGTTCATTTTTTGTTCAATTTGATTAAATGTCACATTTGATTAATAGTCAAAATGTCATTTAAAAAAAATTGAATCAAACAAAATAAATATGTCATTTCAAAACTAAAGGTCAAATTTAGTCAAATTGGCCAAAATATAGACAAAAATGTACAAGGCAATAAAATTGGACAACTTGAAAAACCATGCATTTGTTGCAATGTGATCACCAAGTAGGGCTAACCTTTGAAATATTTTGTATTTTAAAAATAAATTTAATTGTGATGTGATCAAAACATTAACTACAAGATAATGTTAGCCCCATCATGTCATTGTTCCTATTCCATGTCATGAATATCTGATGACATAATTATAACACAAGTTTACCATTTAATTATTTTGGTGGATCTTCTTTTCAAATGGTTGGATTAAGTGTTTTGTATGTTTTCAATTATAATGCAACTTTATTTTGATTATTTTGTAATTTTTCCTTTTTTCTTCCAAATGTGTTGCAATTGTTTTTTAATTTTACCACATTTTATAACTTTTGTTACATTATTTACCAAGTTCCATATTGATTAAGTTACAACTTGTGTAACACAATGTGCAAGAGTGGGACAAAATACACATTTTAATCTAGGGTGCAATCACATTAACATCTACCATTAATAATCATTACCATTACATAATTTTGTGTATTTCAAATTGTCAAAAATAAAAGAACTACAAATGGGCTTGTTTTTACAAAATATTGTTTAAAATATATTGGTATACATATTTTAAAAATTTAGAATCAATCTAATGAATATAAAATACATAAATTTTTAATGTTATGCAACCAACATTTTTAAATGATAATTAAACAATAAAAACACACAAAACACAATTTGTCTTTTTGTAAATAACATAGTTTTAGGAAAAATAAATATAAACCTTAAAAAATTAGTATTAATTTTTTTAAGATTTAATGAAAATGATGTATTGAAAAGATTCCAAAAATATTTTTGAAAAAAAAATGAAAAAGATAGGTTTAAAGGGGCGAGTGTGGCCTCTATTAAAGTAGTTGGACCCTTTAAGGTCATTGTGAAAATTATTACAATGACTTTAAAATGTTGTAAACAAAGTTCACATGCCCTTGTAATGATACAAAAATTTGGCTTTTAAAATTAATTCTTCAACATCAAATTCTTTTAGTTCATAAATTGTTTGATTCATTGAACAATAGTGATGCCTCCTTAAAAAGGAATATTGCACTAACACCTTTGGAGCCATAGGTGCATTTGGCATGACACCTTATGCATTTGGACAACATATGTTTATATTTGTTTGCGTTGATGTATTCCCCATATGTGTCAACAAATAAAACTTATTTTACAATTCATTGTGTAATATAATTTTCCCCCATGAGGTAAATGAGTCATTGGAATAGAAAACTTATTGGAAGTTTGCCAAAAAAAAACGAATAGGTCATGTTGTCATTTCACAGAATGTGCATAAAATTAACCATTTGAAATATTACATTGTCTTGTTTATAAGTAAAATTACTTCAATTATCTAAGTCATTTCATATGTAATGACATTAAAATAAAATTTTAGTGGTGTATATTATGCTATAATTGCAATTTAAATATGTGAATTTTATTTGAGTGTATATTTATTCCAAAACTTTTATAATTACATCTTTTTCTTCCTCTAAATCCCATATTTGCCTCCTCATTGGTTGGAATTGCTACATATACTTAGTTAATCGCCCCAATGTTTCATCCATGATGTACATACCACCATTGAAGCCTTGGGGCATGACATGTTTCTTATATGCAACTCTTTAAGACCTTGTTCATTCTTTAAAATGTAATACATCCATCATGTGTGTATTGAACCACATAAGTTTAGTTCTTCCACCATCTTATATATTAAAGCAATAGTGGTGTCTGTCTGTTTATCTATGTGGGCAGTGCTTGGAAGATTCTTCCAGTCACTGCTCGTTCCTGTGGAGCTTCCCCAGATGTAACTGACTCTAGAGAAAAAAGAAATCAGGGGCAATCTGATTTTTTGAGGCAAAAGATTTGGTAGACCAGAAAAAAAATATTTAGGCCTTGGACAGCGCAGAATATTATTTTTTATTTTTTTTGTATTGACCAAGACTACCTTTTTTTTCTTTTAGCTACTGTCCGTCCCGATTAAGGGGACGAATGAAATGTCTGTCCGGCTTGATGACCGGACGAATTTAAGGGAAGACCAGAAAAAAAATATTTAGGCCTTGGACAGCCCATAGTCAATTTTATTTTATTTTTTTGTATTGACCAAGACTACCTTTTTTTTCTTTTAGAACACATAAAAATAAAAAAATAAAAAAGTTAAAAGTTTCTAAAAAAAACTAAAACGCGAACCAAGTTTAAAGAAACCGGGGGACTTCACAGTGGCCGAAGGTCACGGGCACCCACTAGTGTGAAGGATTAGGTGTGTAATTATATGAAAAAATGCAAATGGCATGGTCAACTCCAATATGCACATGGTAATTATCAAATGTTTTTTCACAAGGTAACCAATGGGTCCAAGTTTTTTTTAATTTAAAAATTGGAGAATCATTAATTTGGGTATTTCAAAGAAATAAATTCAAACAACTAAATTTGGTAATTTCAAAACCTTAAAAAAAATTGGTTTCATGAAAGACCCATTCAAAAATGGCATTTTTCTAGGGCAATTATTTGATTTTTTCAAAGTTTTATAATAAATGTGGTTATATATTACAACCAAATATGATTTTTTAAGAATTGTGGTTATGAACCTTTATAATTGCCTTTAATACCCAACAAAGATTTAGTGCAATTTCCAATACTTACTTCATAAATGATACCATGTTAATTAAATTTATATCAACATTATTTAATGATGCATGCTATGATTTAAATAAAATGTTCACCTACTTTGGTAATTTTCATTCATTTTTAGGGAAGTGATTTTGAAATTGATGGAGTGCATGATGTTGGTGGTAATGTGTTGGCAATAGATTCAAACTTTGAATTATAATAAACAAATGTTCATGATTGTGTCAACTTTCATTGTAAAAAATTAATCAACATTTCAACTAAGGTAGTTGCCCTTGGATAGATGGTGCAAGCCCATCTCAAAATTATAACTCTTCAATATAATCAATCCATTCTCGTTACTTTTGTCCTTTCCATGTGGATCAAACTTATTTGTCTCTTTTATATCTTTGCAAATTCATTTTTAACAATCTATCCATTGCAAAGGCTTTATTTGCTGCACCAAATAATGTTGTATTTTAATCCATTCCTATTAAATATTTACATTTATACAAATGATCACAAACAATGCAAAGACGATGCATCTACAATCACCACCTCAAACACAAACAAATCATTATTTTAGGTGAGACATTCAATTGTTTTCCACTTAATGTCAGGAGAATTTGTATTTCAAATTCTAGCAAAATGTTGGACACAAAGGCAAAATAAGAAAGTGTGCAAAATGACAATGTTTAGTCTTAATTACTATACACAAATGGTGGTGACAAGAAATAGTTATGACAATTATGAAATTGATTTTTATAATGGCACCCTCATTTAAAAAGTACTTTATTCATTAGATGTTATGGAAACATCTAGGTGGGGGCCTTTTTTTTGTGTGTCAAACCATGGATATGATTTGTTTTATGAATATTAACAAGATGTTATGGGTGTTAAAATAGAATTTTATTGTTTTTGAAATAAAATTTGCAAAAGGGATTGAAAATTAGATCACATATCTTCATTTTCAACATGTCAATCTTTTAATGAATTAAACAAAACTATGCAACATGTTTTAACTCTTATTGACTTCTATTCATATGTTTTAGTTGTGGCCTAAATTATTAGTATTTATAATTAGGCATTGATTTTGTGTCAACTCCTTGTCCATTTTAATTTGATTATCTTTTTATAATTGTGTTCCAGTTTTTTAAAATAATATTCGATTTTTATTTTGAATTTATTTCAACCACCCTTCAGTTCATATTTTTATTATGTTCATTAACACATTTGTAGAACGTTGACACATGTGCTACACATAATGAATCCTTGAACACCATGTGACAACAAACAATTCATTATATATTTAAATATTTTAAATTTTGTTACAACCATACATGTGGTGTGTATAGGTTGATCTAATTTTTCAATGGAAGAGGATTTTTTAACATATTGATTGGATCCTTTGTAATCAACATGTAAATCAAACCTTTTACTTCACCATGATAGATGAAATGGCTACATATTAAATTCATATTTAACATTTTATAACATGCCATGTGTTAATGTAATATTTTGTTTATTTTTTGGAACTATTTAAAATGCAAGTTGAACTATCAACTTTGAACCATGATGAATTAAATGACAACATGTCACAATATAATAAAATGTTTTGCAATGTATGATGTGTCAAAATGTAAGTGTCCATTGTTTTGAAATAATTGAAAATATACACTTTTGAGTTCACCATTTCACTAAGACAGTTGAAATGATATATTATTAAATGAAATCCACTTAATTGAATTTATAATCAAAGACATTTTCTAATTAAATTGGCAAGGTTGTGGCCATACATTACTATGTGATTGTCATGCTTGATTGTGTGTTGTGCTTGATTTGTTATCATTCATTTTTTTGTTTTAAAGTCAAGAATAATCATGAAAAACAATTTATAATCGAAAGTGTCATTTTCAATTGAGATTTCTAGTTGCAAATGGGGGGTTTCTTTTAGTGATAGGTTCCTTGTCTTTTCGGTTCATACATTGTACACTATTTTTAACTTGCTAGATGGGTAAATTTTCTTTGTGTAAATGTTGATGCAAAAATTTCAAAAATAAACAACCTTCAATTTTTAATGATTTAGTTTAGCACATGGGGTTCTTTAGTGATAAGCTCAAGCACTAGATCAAACTAAGGAACACCACTTGATTTTCAATCTCTTTCATAGTTAAATACAATATTATGTTTTGGTTGCATAACTTTTGTATGATCAAGATTATTTTTTTTTGCTAATTAATTTGGACATTTAATTTAAAAACAAGATACGAAATATCAACTTGTTATTTCAATCAAGAAAGATTCATGTTGCTTGTAATATACACAAGTTAATGCAAGGAGTTAATTTAATTATTGGGTGGATATGTTGAAAAAGATGATAATTGTCAAGGGGTTTAAGGTGATTGTCTAATAAATAATAACCACCACCCCTCCCTCCTTGAAAATCACCTTAATAATCATTTGAACCCAACCTTGATATTTAGGGTGGTTAAACAATACTTTAGTTCTAGTTTTCATACTTGGTAAAAATTATATAACTCAACATTATTAATTTTGGTAGGTCGTTCAATTTAGATTTGAATTCAAAACCTTTAGTAGGTTAACATAAGAATTAGCATTTAACTTCATGTTCACATGTGCAAAAAATGTTGGAACTTATTTTTAAATTTTCACTTGTCAATGGCTTTAAAGCATTGGCACATGTAAACATTAAACATGGCACATGTTTATTTATTAATTAATTTGTTTAAAAAACTTATGGCTTAAATGGTTGGGCAATTATCTTTATCTTGAGAATCTCATGTTCAAATCCAATTAGCCATGAGAGCTTTTTAATGTTGAAAACTAATGATTTTACTTTTGAATAATTAAAAAAAATGTAAGTATTAAAATTTAAAAAAAATTAAAAAACTCTAAATAGTTTTCCTAAACTTTTGTAAGAGTTGACCATAATAATTTTATTAAAAAACTAAAAACCATTCAATATTTGTTGATTTACTCTCAAACTTAACATGAGTTGTTTAATTTGGAAATATCTAACTTGGTGTCAATATGGTATCTCTTGGTATCTCTTCCTATCTATTAAGGGATATGGGGGTGCCTTTTGCTTCACAACACATCACATAGAAAAAGGAGCATAGAAAAAATGAACATAACATTTTGGAGAGTCTCTTTAATAAAAGACACAAGAAGAAAAGGCATATAGTCAAAATTGCATAAATGGATTTGCCTAACAAGACTTTTTGTGAGCTTTGTGGAAGAATATAAACATGCATGGTACAAATGTGCATGACTTGATTACTTGTTGAATACTTCATAATATGTTGTTTAGATGACATGATATGGATGTGGACAACATCTTGGTAGATCATAGAAACACAGGTTATGGATGAATATATGACCTCAAGGGGTACAAACATGTTATTGTAAGGTTTGGGATTTTCCTTCACACTATAAAAATTTGTTTTTGACATAAATGCATGAATGTAGGTTAAAGCCTATTTTCCAATTAATTATGAAACTATGACCGAACAACAGGTCGACGGACAAGGACTTCAGGCATGAACTGTTGGTGTGAACATGAATGTCTTGATCTGGATAATATGGCCGAGGATCTTGATTAGTGGCGGCGGATTTTCTCTTGATGAGAGCGAGAGGGAAAGGAGAACTGCATGGAATGCATGGTAGTGGGGAGGCTGGAAGATGACGGCGCGTTTTATGAGGAGCTACGGCGCCTCATTGATGAGGATGGAAAGAATGGCTGATGATGAGGGGTACGAGGAGGAAGAAGCTTGTGGAGGAAGCCAGATTGAAGAAAACGGGGGAGATGGAGGTTTTTAGGGAGATCGGCAGGAGCTAGAGAAAAGTAGTATGGTCGCTCTCCTTCCGCTGCAATTAGTGACCAACAGAACTCCAGCTTCGGTGGTTTTTGGAAGCGATATTTTTGGAAAGTTAGGAAGAAGAGGACTGGATATAGAGACTGTGGTAGAAGGACAATGCTTGTGCTGTCGGAATTGTTTTCTTGTTTTCTTTTTTTTTGAATTAAACAGCTGAGGAAGACTGTCTGCACTGTTGCGTGGTGGTCGTAAGGCGTCATTGTGTTTGATCAGTCGAGTTGTGCGAGGGAGGAGAGAGGTTGTTGGATCCAGTGTTTGAGCTGTGTCTCTCTGATGTCCCTCCATTTTTGGTATCAGAGCTTGTCGGTCATGTGACTGTGATGGGCTGCAAATAGTTGTGCATTCTATCAGAGGATGACACACTAAGGGACATGTCT
>Ga0209611_10014566_pt1 | contig 10470 bp, 10 predicted proteins | sample S1TSphgellanicum_3_FD_187693 | JGI IMG/M metagenome (GOLD analysis project Ga0209611, IMG submission 187693) | Host-associated microbial communities from peat moss isolated from Minnesota, USA - S1T2_Fc - Sphagnum magellanicum MG (SPAdes) (version 2) | ecosystem: Host-associated > Plants > Peat... | reverse complement strand
GGTGGCGGAGTGACGGGCCTGCCGGGTCACAATGCGGCACGCGAGATCATCAAGGATTTCAAGCAACGCCGCTGGCGCCGTCGAGTTTGAGCACCGCGCCGGCGGGGCCGGGCAGGCTCCTAGCCGAGCGGCGACACGCCGATCAGCGCAAGGTGCGCCCACCGAATGAACAGCACGTAGAGTCCGAGTCCCAAGCCCACGGCGATCACGTCGTTGAAGCGTCCCGCCGGCGCATGAGGAATGACCTTGGGCGGCCGGCGTTTCAATGAAATCCGGTCGACGACCGCCCAGGCGAGAAACCCCCCGAACAGCAGCACGTCGGCGAGCCGGCCGTTCGCGAGCAAATGGGCCAGGGCCCAGAATTTCACGGCGGCGAGCATCGGATGCTTCGCGGCGCGCTGGATGCGGCCCGGAAGATACGCTGCCAGCAGCAGCGGAAAGACCGGCAGCATGATCAGAAAGGCGACGTGCCGTAGCCAGTGGGGCGGAACGTACAAGATCACGGGATCGGCGCGCGACAGCCCGACGCCATCGCAGATCAACACGAAGCCGAGCAGCGACACCAGGCCATAACCGGCCTTGAACGCGCCGGGCGCGCCGGCGACGAGTCGCTCGCGCGCGGCGGGCGCCAGAATCGCGAAGGAGTGAACGCCGAGGAACAGCGCGAGACCCAGGATCAGCAGCAACATGTCAGACGCCGAACGCGGCGATACGCCGCGCCTGGTGCCGCAGCGCGTTGCCGAAACCGTGGCGGTCGAAGAAGGCCTCGAGGCCGGGGCCGTCCGGACGGCGCGGCTTCAGGTCATCGAGCGTGGCGTCGAGCGGCATGTCGCAGACGATGCCGGTCAGGCGGCGTGCGAGATACGCGGCCTCCTTGTGGTTGCGCAGTCTCGCGGCGACGCCGGCGGCACCGCGCAGTTTCATCTGCGCCACCCGGTCGATGTTCGCGTACAGCTCATCGAGCGAGCCGAAGATGGCGAACAACTCGCCTGCGGTTTTCTTGCCGACGCCCGGCACGCCGGGGATGTTGTCGACGCTGTCCCCGGTCAACGCGAGGAAATCCGCGATCAACTCAGGGCTCACGCCGAAGCGCGGCTTGATGTCATGGTAGTGATAGCGCGCGTTGCCGCTGTAGTCCCAGAACACGTCGCCATCCGAGATTAGCTGCGACAGATCCTTGTCGCGCGTGACGAGCACGTTGCGCAGGCCCGCGGCGCGGCAGCGCGCGGCGAGCGTGCCGATGATGTCGTCCGCCTCGTAATCGGGACTCGCAAATTCGGCGACTCCGAGGTGACGGCAGAATTCCCGGCATAACGCGAATTGCCGTTCCAGGTCGGCGGGCGGCGGTTCGCGATTGGCCTTGTAGGCGGGATAGAGGGCGACGCGGAACGAGGTCTCGCTGCGCAGGGCGTGATCGAAGGCCACGCCGATCCGCTCCGGCCGTTCCTGTTCGATCAGATCCGACAGGAACCGCGCGAAGCCGTACAGCGCATGCGTCGCGTTGCCGTCCACGTCGACCATGTCGGGCGGCATGGAGTGATAGGCGCGGAACACGAAATAGCTCGCATCGACGTGGTAGACCACGCCGGAGGGGGCGGCGCTCACATCGGCCAGCGTTGCATGCGCTCGTGCAGCGGACTCGCGCGCGGGAAGTGGGCGATCAAGTATTCCATCTGATCGGCGAGCACGCGCCGCCCCTTCAAGTAGATGTATTCCGCGTAGGTCGGCGTGAACGGCACGGCGAGGAGCTGCATGCCCGCCTGTTCGGGAGTCCGCGAGGCCTTGGCATTGTTACAGCGCCGGCAAGCGGTCACGACGTTGCTCCAGGTGTCCTGGCCGCCGTGGCTGAAGGGGGTCACATGATCGCGCGACAACAGGCTGTACGTGAACCGGGCGCCACAGTACAGGCACAGGTATGCATCGCGCCGGAACAGCGTCTGGTTGTTGAGCGGGGGGGTGTAGGCCGCGCCGCGCAGATTGCCGGGATTCCCGGTGTGGCCGAGCGTCGCGATGATCGAGTTCACGTCGACGATCGTGCGCAGGCCCGTACTCGCGGAGGTGCCCCCGTAGAGCCGATACAACAGCGTGCCGCAGGTGTAGGCCACCTGCTCGGTATGGTAGAGGCGGGCCGCCTCCCGGTAATCGACCCACTCGAGCGGCATGCCGGACACGTCGGTGCGCAGGATCTGCTGCGACAAGGGGTAGGTCTGCGAGGCGAGGGATAGTTCATCTCCCCAGTCCGAAGAACCCCCGTCGCCGTTGCCGCCTGCCTTCATGGAACGCTTCAGCATAAAGCCCTTAAGATAGACGACTCCCGGCCCACAATTCAATGTTTGGGGGCGCCGGGCCGCGGCGCGCCCTGCGGTCGCTGCGGCCGGCTTTGCAGGGCATGCTGGCGTTGCTCCGGACTCATTTGCCGCCATTGCTGCCGCAGTTCGAGGCGCCGCTGTGCCGGTATTTGCCGGAATTGACGGTATTGTTCGCGGACTCTCTGCTGCTGCTCGGGCGGCAGACTCTTGAAGCGTTGCCAGCGTTCGCGCACCAGTTGACGCTGCTCGGGCGGCATCGCGCGCCATTGCTGGAAGCGCTGCTCGGCGCCGGCGCGCTGCTGCGGCGTCATCGTGAGCCAGCGCGCGCTGCCCTTGGCCAGGGCCTGCTGACGCTGCGGCGAGAGGCTGTCCCATTTGCCTTGATAGCTCTGCAGCAACTGTTGCTGCTGCGGCGATAGCGCGCCCCAGGGGCGCGGCTCTGCGGGCGCCGCCGCGGGCGCGGCGACCGACGCGCCGGGCGACTCCTGCGCGACGCCGCTGTTCGCGGCCGCGACCATCAAGACAACACAGCACCACAACGCCCTGATCATTGCTTCCCACCCTGCGGCGGAGGCGGACCCACCGACCCCGGCTCCGATCCTTTCAGATAATCCCACCAACCGGCATCGCCGACATCATCGGCGCCGAGGAACTCGATGAACGATTCGTCGCTGGCCGACGTATCGGGCGGCGGGGGCGGCGGCGGTGGGGGCGGCTCGGGCGGCGGTGCCGCGGCCATCGCAGCCGCCAGGGCCATGGCAGCCGCCAGCGCCGTCGCAGCCGCCGCCAGGGCCAGGGCCGCCGGGGGCAGCCGCCGCCGCCGTGGCGTGTTCACCTGCGCGTCATCCGACGCCGTCGGTCGCAGGGTCGGAATCCGCGGTCTTTTGCGCTGCCCAATCGTAAAATTCCACGTCGTCCTGGAGCATCTCCATCGGGTCGCCCGAATTCTCGTCGGACGCGGCGACGATATCCAAATCCTCGAAACTCGCCTGGGGATCGGCCGCGGTCGTGCCATGCGAGCCGTGCGGCGCCCCGAACCAGAGCGCGACCGCGAGCACCGCCGCAGCGGTGATCCCGGCCGCCGAGGGGACCCAGGTCGCGCGGAAGAAGCCCGAGGGTCGCGCGGCGACCGCCTCGAGCGCCGCATGCCGCGCCTGGGTCAGCCGCGAGCGCACGCGCATGTCGATGTCCTCGACGCTGGCGTCGAACAGTTCCCGGCTGCGTTTTTCCAAGCCATTGAACCCGGATTCGTTCATCACCAGACCTCGCCCAAGCGTTCGCGCAACGCATGCACGGCGCGCGAGTAATGCGTCTTGACGCTCCCTTCCGAGCATCCCATGGCGGCCGCCGTTGCCGCGACATCCAAGCCCTCGAAGTTGCGCAGCATGAACGCTTCACGTTGCCGCGCCGGCAGCTCTCGCAGCGAGCGTTCGAGCTTGTCGATCGCTTCGGCCTGCATGAGTCGTTCGGGCGCATCGGGACCGCTCGCGGCAACAGTCTCGAGCGGGTCCGCGGCCTCGCCGTCCGGATCTTCCTTGGGCCCGGGCAGCCACACCATGAGACGCTTGCGCACCGCGCGACGCCGCTGTAGATCGCGGATGCCGTTTTCGAGAATACGGTAAAAGAGCGGCCGCCACTCGGCGCTCGGTTTCGCCGCGTAGTTGCGTGCTAATTTGAGCATCGCGTCCTGCACGACATCGAGCGCGTCGTCCGGGTCACGCAGCGCCACTTGTGCCATTCGAAAGGCGCGACGTTCGATATCGGCCAGAAACTTCTCGAGCTCGCGCGTTTGATCCAGGACGACTCCCTCAGGGGCCCGCGAGGGTCCGTCCCAGGCCATCCAAGCGTGCGAGAGCTTAACAAAACTCGACATAGTCCGTCCCCTGCGGCGTCGACGGGTCCAAGGCTTGGTGTATCAACGCCCTGGCCGCCGCCCGGTTGACGCGCGACGGTTCGCCACATCAGCGACTTACACACACCGCGCCGGGACGCGTCGGCAATAGTTGCGAACGACATCTCACGACTCGCTCCAGAGCATCCTACAAGCGCATGAATATGAAGAGATTCTCGCGATTTCGCATAGTTTTCCACCAATTTGAGCGGGACTCGAAACAAACTAGGCACTTGGGCATGTTGATCCCGCATTTCACACAGACTTATCCACACATGCTGTGGACAAAAGGACGCACCGATTGATCCTGCAGGTTGCCCTCGACACGCCGCTACGCCGAGTCTTCGACTATCGCGCCCCCGGCGGACACACGGCGGACGGCAGCGCGGCCACTCCGCTCCGGCCCGGCGTGCGGGTCCGAGTGCCGTTCGGCCGGCGCGAGCTGATCGGGATCCTGGTCGGCACCGCGACCGACACGTCCGTGCCGAGCGACAAATTGAAAACCGCGGTCGACATTCTCGACACCGAACCGGTCTTCGATCCCGTGACCTTCGACCTGCTGCGGTGGGCGGCCGAGTACTACCACCACCCCCTCGGCGCAGTCTTTGCCGCTGCCCTGCCGGCGGGTCTTCGGGGGGGCCGGCCCGCGCTGACCGAGACCGAGCGGTTCGCGCTCACGGCCGCCGGTCGCGAACATCTCGGCGCGCCCGGCGCGGCGCGGCGGGGAGGGCGTCTACTGGCGCTGCTCGGCCGGCTCGATCACGCGGGTCCCCAGAGCCGGGATGAGCTGCGCCCTCACGTCGAGGCCGCCCGGCTGCGCACGGCCGTGGCGCGCGGCTGGATTGCGGTCACGCGGGAACCCCCCGTGGCGGCGACCCTGGCGGTCGCGTCGAGCGACGTCGTGCTCACCCGCGCGCAATCCGAGGTCATCGACAAGCTGCTCGAATCCCTCGCGGGGGGGTTCGCGGTTCACCTGCTGTATGGCGTCACCGGCAGCGGCAAGACCGAGGTCTATCTGCGCGTCATCGCCGCGGCGATCGCGGGCGGCGGCCAGGTCCTGGTGCTCGTGCCGGAAATTGCGCTGACGCCCCAGCTGGTGGAACGCTTTCGCCGCCGTTTCGCGAGCGGCATCGCCGTATTGCATTCCGGCTTGAGCGACAAGGAGCGCCGCGAGTCCTGGAGCCGCGCCCACGGCGGCCAGGCGCGCATCGTGATCGGTACGCGCTCGGCGGTGTTCGCGTCCCTGCCCCGCCTGGCACTGATCGTGGTGGACGAGGAGCATGACGCCTCGTACAAGCAGCAGGAGGGATTTCGCTACTCCGCCCGCGATCTCGCGGTCCTGCGCGCCCAGCGTGCCCAAGTCCCGATCTTGCTGGGTTCGGCGACTCCCTCGCTCGAGACGCTCGAGAACGCGATCGCGGGACGTTACACCGAACTGCGGCTGCCGCAGCGTCCCGGCGCCGCGCTGCCGCCGCGGCTGCAGCTCATCGACATCTCGCGGCACGCGAGCGAGCAGGGACTGAGTCAACCCGCACTTCAGGCCATCGCCGGGCACTTGGGCGCCGGGGGACAGGTCATCGTGTTCCTGAATCGACGCGGCTTTGCCCCGACCCTGTTTTGCAGCGGCTGCGGCTGGGTGGCGCCCTGTGCACATTGCGATGCGCGCATGACCTTGCATCGGCGCGCCGGGCGGCTGCGCTGCCACCATTGCGGCGCGCAGGCGCCCGTCCCGCTGGTCTGCGCACGGTGCGGCCATTCGGTCGGTCCGGTGGGTCAGGGCACTGAACGTGTCGAGGAAACCTTGGCGCGATTGTTTCCCGAACAGGGACTCGCGCGCCTGGATCGGGATACCGTGGCCGGTGCGGGTGCGATGCACGCGGTGCTCGAGCGCGTACAGAGCGGCGCGGCGCGCATTCTGATCGGCACGCAAATGCTCGCGAAAGGGCATCATTTCCCCGAGGTCAGCCTGGTGGTGATCTTGGACGCGGACCAAGGCCTGTTCGCGACCGACTACCGTGCGACCGAGCGGCTCGCCCAGACCATCATCCAAGTCGCGGGCCGTGCGGGCCGTGCCGCGCGGGCCGGGGAGGTTCTGATACAGACCGCGTTTCCGGGCCATCCGCTGCTCAAGCGCCTGATCGAGGAGGGCTATGACGGCTTTGCCGCGGGCGCGCTCGCGGAGCGCCGCGCCGCCCAATGGCCGCCGTTCTCGCGCTTGGCGCTGTTGCGCGCCGAAGCGCGCGACGAGGCGGCTCTCGACGACTTCCTGCGCTCGGCCCGCCGCCTCGCCGCCGCCCCCCCCGACGTGACCGTCGAGGGGCCCGCCCCGGCCTTGATGGCACGGCGTGCCGATCACTTCCGTGCGCATCTTCTCGTCGAGGCGACGGGGCGCCCCGCGCTGCAGCGCCTGCTGCGCAGCTGGCTGCCGCAGGTCGAGCGGCTGCCCGCGCCGCGCGGTTTGCGCTGGTCCATCGACGTCGATCCGCTCGAGATGGACTGATAGACTCTCGGGCCGTTTTCACGAGACCCTCGGGTAGTGCCCCCTTGAAGGATTTGATCGAGTCCCTGCTGCGCGAGGCGCTCGGCGCCCTCCCGGACGACGTGCTTCCCGCGGCGGCGCGCGAGGTCGCCATCGACGTCGAACACACGCGCGACCCGCTGCATGGCGACTTCGCCAGCAACCTGTGCATGCGCCTTGCCAAGGCGGCGCGGCAGAATCCTCGCCACCTGGGCCAGCGCCTGATCGCGGCGCTGCCGGCTCATCCCGCGATTGCCAACGTCGAGCTCGCGGGGGCGGGCTTCATCAATTTCTTCCTGGCGCCGGCGGCCTATCACGCAGAGCTTGCGCGGATCTTGGCAGAGGACCGCCAGTATGGGCGTTCCACGCGCGGTGCCGGCCAATCGGTCCAGGTCGAATTCGTCTCCGCGAATCCGACGGGTCCGCTGCACGTCGGCCACGGGCGCGGAGCGGCCTTCGGCGCAACCCTGGCCAATCTGCTCGAGGCGGTCGGCTATCGCGTGCAGCGCGAGTACTACATCAACGATGCCGGCCGGCAGATGCAGATTCTCGGTGCGAGCACCTGGCTGCGCTACCTGGAAGCCTGCGGGGAGACGTTCACGTTCCCGACGAACGCCTATCGCGGCGATTATCTCGTCGCGATCGCGGCGGAACTGCACCGCACCGAAGGTGCCGCCCTGCGCCGCGACGCCGCGCTGCTGTTTGCCGGACTCCCGCCCGACGAGCCTCAGGGCGGCGACAAGGACGTGTACATCGACGCGCTGATCGAGCGCGCCCGCACGCTGCTCGGCGAGGCGACGTTCGACCGCGTCCTGCGCCATGCACTCGATGGGATCCTCGCCGACATCCGGGAGGATCTGATCGAGTTCGGCGTGCGCTTCGACTGCTGGTTTTCCGAGGAGTCGCTCGCGCACTCCGGCGCGATCGATCGGGCGCTCGCGGCGCTCGAAACACAGGGACATGCCTATCGCAAGGACGGGGCGCTGTGGTTCAGGAGCACCGATTTCGGCGACGAGAAGGACCGGGTCATGGTGCGCGACAACGGCGTGAAGACCTATTTCGCCTCCGACATCGCGTACATCTTCAACAAGCTCGAGCGCGGATTCGATCACCTGATCTACGTCTGGGGCGCCGACCACCACGGCTATATCGCGCGCCTGCGAGCGGGGCTCGTCGCCTTGGGCGGCGCGGCGCAGCGCTTCGAGGTCCGCCTGATCCAGTTCGTCTCCCTGTTCCGCGGCGGCGAGAAGGCACAGATGTCGACGCGCTCGGGCGAATTCGTGACGCTGCGGGAGCTGCGGCGCGACGTCGGCAACGATGCGGCGCGGCTGTTCTACGTGATGCGCAGCAACGACCAGCACCTCGACTTCGATCTCGAACTCGCGAAGTCGCGCTCGAACGAGAATCCTGTCTACTACATTCAATACGCCCACGCCCGCGTCGCGAGCTTACGCAGGCAGATGCACGAGCGCGGGATCGACTTCGACCGCGCCAACGGACTCGCCAACCTGCGGCTGTTGACGGCCGCCCAGGAAGTAGCGCTGGTGAAGCGGCTCGCGGCGTACCCCGAGATCGTCGAACAGTCGGCGTTGCAGCGCGCACCGCATACGCTCGTGCATTATCTGCGCGATCTGGCCAACGACTTCCACGCCGACTACAGCGCCCAGCAGTTCATCGTCGAGTCCGCTGCACTGCGCGATGCCCGCGTCGCGCTCGCGCTTGCCGCCCAGATCGTGATCCGCAACGGTCTCGAACTGCTCGGCGTCTCTGCGCCCGACACCATGTGAGCCCATGGCGGCCGCGCGCGACTACAAGACCCGCCGCCGCGCCGCCGTGCGCGGCGGCCTCCCGGGCTGGGCGGGCGTCGCGCTCGGACTGTGCGCGGGATTGCTGATCGCGGGGATCGTCTATTTGAAGGATCATCGCGGCGAGGCGCCCGCCGCCGCCGCGAAGACCGACCGCAAGAAATCACGCGCGACCGAGGCGGCCGAGTCCGGCGCGGCCGAGGCGGGTGCGGCCGACGAGCGCGGCAAGTCCTATGACTTCTATGAAATGCTGCCGAAGTTCGAAGTGGTGGTACCGGAGAAGGAGAAGGACGTGAGGCCGGACATCCGACCCGTCCCCGAGACGCGCCGCGGCACCTACGTGCTGCAGGTCGGCTCGTACAAGAATTTCGCCGATGCCGATCGTGTCCGGGTACAGCTTGCGCTGCAAGGCGTCGAGTCGAAGGTGCAGAAGGTGTCGGTGGACAACGATACCTGGCACCGCATTCGGGTGGGTCCGATCACGAACCTCGACGAGCTGAACCACATGCGCGAGATTTTGCGCAAGGCGGACGTCGACGTGCTCGTGATTCGGGTCGGAGATTAATCGTCCCCGAGCTGCCTGAAATCGACACCGAGCGCGCGCAGTTTCCGGTACAAGTGAGTGCGCTCCATGCCGACGCGCTTGGCCAGCTGGCCCACCTTGCCGTTGCAGAGCAGTAACTGTTGCTGCAAATACGCCCGCTCGAACTGTTCACGCGCCTCGCGCAGCGGCAAGGCGAGTAGGTCCTGCTTCACGAGCGGCTCGTCGACGGCGAGCTTCTCGGCGAGCTCGCGCTCGACTTCCTCGAGCCGAATTTCCTCGCCCGCCCCAAGGATCAGCACCCGCTGCACGAGGTTCTTGAGTTCGCCCACGTTGCCGGGCCATGGATAGTTGCGCAGCCGGTTTTGCGCCGCGACACTGAAGCGGCGCAGCGGCAGGTGTTGGTCATCCACGAGCCGGTCGACATAGAAGCGCAGCAGGTCCGGCACGTCCTCCGCATAGTCGCGCAGCGGCGGAACCCGCAGCGTGATCACGTTCAAGAGCGCGACGAGATCCCGCCGAAACGGTTCAGGCGAGCTCACCGTCTCGAACCCATCCTGAGCCGAGCTGACCCAACGCACGTCGAGCGCAATGCGCTCGCGCCCGCCGACCCGCGTGTAGGCGTTCTGCTCGATCGCGCCGACCAGCGCGCGCTGCGCCTCGCTGTTCAAGTCCTCGAGCCCGTTCAGGTACAGCGTCCCGCCGGCCGCCTGATCGAACACTCCGGGTTCGACGCTGCCCGCGCGTTCCGCGCCGAACAGGATCTGTGCGGCCTCGTTGCCCAAACTCGCCGCGATCACCATGACGAAGGGTTTCGCCGCACGCGCACTCAGAGAATGCAGATAGCGCGCATAGGCCTCGCGTCCGGAGCCGATCTCACCGATGAGCAGGACCGGCGACTGGCTCGGGGCGACGTGGCCGATCTGCTCGCGCAGCGCCTGAGTGACCTTGCCCTTGCCGATCGGCACCGCGAGCGCATTGGCATGGCCGCGCGTCGCGACGCGCTTGCGCCTGCCGGCATCGAGCGCGCGCTCCACCGTCTTCAGCAGCTTGGTCAAGGACAGCGGCTTCTCGACGAAATCGAACGCGCCGAGGCGCGTCGCCTCGACGGCCGTTTCGACCGTGCCGTGGCCCGACATCATCACCACGGGACAATCGTAGCCGTCCGTCACCGACCACTCGCGCAGCAGCGTGATCCCGTCCGTGTCGGGCATCCAGATGTCGAGCAGAACCAGGTCCGGCGCGCGCGCCGCGCGCGCGCTGCGCGCCTCGGCGGCATTCGCGGCGGCCTCCACCTCGTAGCCCTCCTCGGAGAGGATTTCCTGCAGCAGCTCACGGATGTCGGCCTCGTCATCCACCACCAGTATTCTCGAAGCGGTCATACGCGTTCTCTCCTGTGTTCGCCT
>Ga0209611_10014565_pt1 | contig 10471 bp, 9 predicted proteins | sample S1TSphgellanicum_3_FD_187693 | JGI IMG/M metagenome (GOLD analysis project Ga0209611, IMG submission 187693) | Host-associated microbial communities from peat moss isolated from Minnesota, USA - S1T2_Fc - Sphagnum magellanicum MG (SPAdes) (version 2) | ecosystem: Host-associated > Plants > Peat... | reverse complement strand
AGGAGCAATGTTCATTTGGCTCACTGTGGGGCAAACTCCTGACATAATGGCTCTATATCAAACCCTAAGTAAAAAAATGCATCTAGACCCAGAATTGTACATGAACCCAGAGGATTACAAGCGCTATTTACATAGTCAGTTTATATGGAAAAGAGTGTTCCTGGTTTTGGATGATGTTTGGAAAGACAAAGCGTTTGATTTACTTCACTTAGCCAAGGGAGATGAAGTGTCACATTGTTGACCACTAGAAACCAGTCTTTATTGCAAAGAGCAAGTCCGCAGATAAGCCAAGAGTATATGACTCCTCTTTCAAAGGATAATAGTTGGAGCGTTTTTCGTGTGCATGCATTCAGACCATCATCCAATGTTCCATGTGAATCAGAGGCACTGGCACAGTGCATGGCAGAGGAGTGCGAAGGTCTTCTGTTAGCTCTCAAGGTTATAGGCAGAGCAATGTTTGGAAAGACCTCACCAGAACAATGGAAGCTGCAACTGAAGAGGCTAAAGGAATCACGCATGCAAGAGAAGCCTGTTGAAGAAGTGTTGTATGAGTGTTTGAAGCTTGGCTATGATCTCCTGTCTGAGGATGATGGCCGCTTGAAGGACTGTTTTCTTTACTTTGCAGCATTTCCTGAAGATAAGGAGATTCACTTTCTACACATTTTGCTTCATTGGACAGCGGAGGGGTTGGTTCCTGGACATGGTGGAGATGATCCTAGAACGGATGCACATTCCTTGTTAAAGAAGTTGTGGGAGCGATCATTCATTGAGTCAAATGAAGAAGTCTCAGATGAAGAGGATTTACTGTGGTTCAGTGTACATGATGTGATGAGAGACTTGTCTTTCTACATACTGGAAAAAGATAGTGGTGCACCCCCTGCAAAACAGCTGTATCTTTATTGAGCAGGTCAAAATTTGGAAGCCTTCCCCCAAGAGTGGAAAGCAACATCGAAGCGACCTTCTAAAGCTCGGAGACTATCATTGCTGGACAACAAGTTGAAGATACTCCCTAGGATATTTTATGCACCTAAATTGGTGTCTCTACTACTTGGTGGAAATCCAATAGTCTCTTTACCAACAAGTTTCTTGAGCTGCATTCCAAAACTAAGGGTTCTGGAACTAAGCGGAGGAGAGTTTCAGAATCTACCTGAGGAACTTGGTGATCTTAAGCATTTGGTTTGTCTTGACCTCAGTAATTGTGCTAATCTAGAGGCATTACCAGATGCAGTAGGGAAACTACATATGTTGAAATGCCTGTATCTACATGACTGTCTGATGTTGGAGTATCTCCCTTATGGAGTGGTTGGCCTCACATCACTGCAAGTATTGAACACATCTGGTTGTGAAATCTTGAGCTGGGCTGAACATATGTGCGTGAAAATGACACCATCAGGGATTGCAAGAACAGAATCTTTGGGTCATGAAGAGCCTGCCATGGGAGCTTCCCTGGACGACATATGTGGGTTGGTTGCTCTCACAAGACTTTCAATTTGTGGAAGTTTTGAAGAGCTGCCTCACAAGATATTTGCACTTCCAAAGCTGAAGGAGCTAATGTTAGAGGCTATTGATTTTGAAAACCTGGCAGCTGAGATGCCACATGTGTTCATACAACTTCAAGAACTTTGTTTACCTTCTTTCTTCACTTATGAATATCTTCCAAGGTCCTTCACATGTTGCGGGGCTTTTCCAGCTCTTGTAAGGTTAGAAATAATGGACTGGAGTGACCTTGTTGAATTTCCAGAAGTGGATGAAGGTGCTTTCCCTAAATTGCAAACACTAGATCTGAGTTATTGTGATTCTCTTGGAAGCTTTCCAGAAGTGCCTAAAGGTGCTTTCCCTAAATTGCGAACACTAGATCTGAGTTATTGTAAATCTCTTGGAAGCTTGCCTCTTTCTTTGGAGGTCCTGACCACCTTGAGAAAGTTGATTTCGAAAGGGTGTAAGGACGCACTTAAAGACTCTTGTAGGACAAATTGTGAAAAGTCAGTAATATGGGGGATGTTTGATATCCAGGACTAATTGATAAAATGTCCAAAAGAGTAGAGGGTGGACATCCAGTTCCCACCACATGTTATATAGGAGTGGTGATGATTTGTAAGATCTGTAATTTTGATGAAATTTTGGCAAAATTCACCAAGTTTTTAATTGAAAAAAAAAATGGTGGAAAGGTTTATTTTGAAATGTGTTAAATGTTTGTAACGTCACATGTGCTCATGTCTGTAACATGCAAACAAATTGTGCAACCAATCAATTTTTCCCACTTGCCAATTTGTTGTACACATATTATTTATATTCCAAATTACTAATTAGCCTACTTTCAAACCTTGCACTTATATGCATAAATGCATATGTAAATTTAAAATATATTATAAATTTGTATCCCAACCTTGCCCTATTTATAGAGCAAATGTTTTTCATTTACCTTACCTCTACCCCTGGATAATGTTGCAAAGAATACATTGCCCTTTCCCATATAGAGAATTATCCAAAGCCTATATACATAATGGATAGTTTTATTTTCGTAAAAATCAATTAATGTCACAGGGATGAATCCTGACATAAAAAGTGAGATATCTACCCCACATTGGTTGTATGTCATATACTTGTCATTTTGTGCAATTTGTTAATTTAGCCACCAATGCACTAGGAAAATCACTTGGTAATCTTCTTAAGATAGTTGAAGTTTTTGAAAGGTTCACTGCCAAGTCACACGTTTCTTGGCTTTGAGTAAGGCCACCTAGGGCCCCTAGCCCACTATTCTTATTGACGTCCTTAAAAAGGTGTGTCCATAACTAGAAATAGCCAAAGAGGTAAGTAGCAACCAATGTTGAACTAATGTATGTGTTTGCATTAGTACGTATATGTGTTATTATTAATGCGGAGACCAGTAACATATGGGAACGTATGAAGGAAATAAAAAGGGCAGAGGGGGAGGGAATATTATTAATTTGATAAACCTGCATCTCCTTTATCATTATTTTTGTCTTTTTCTCACATTTTCAAAGTGAAGCATAAATTAAAATGTAAAGATTTATTTAATCATAGATATTATTATTTATGTGCAGACCAATCAAATAAGTGTATGAAGCAATACCCTCTACAGACATGCATAGTCCCAAATATTTCTATATTTCTGACCTCTATTGCTCTCAGTTCTTTTTTTATTTGACTAATTTTTCTTCCTTTTGGGGTTGAAAATTCCAAATTTTGGATGTCAAATTTTTACAAAAAAAACCCTGCCTAGTACCAAACTACAGGAGCAGCTTCAACACATGTGTGTCCAATAATTAATTAAACTTTGAAGATTCTCTGTTAAGAAATACAATATTCTCTATATTCCAACAGATTCTGTATTTTGATTGACATAACTGTTTTTTGAAAATTTCAACCTTCCTACAAAAAATATAATTAGTGTCAAAGTGCCAAATTACTACAGTATCGTTTCCGTCAGTCAATAGCAACTTCTCAGTGATCTTGCTGTCCAATGATATGTCAATGTGAATTGTGGGCAAGGGCAGAAGGCACTGGAACTATTTCAAGGAATGCGAACAGGAAGGTGTGCGGTCAGACTCTATTACTTTTGTGGGAGTGCTGAATGCATGCCTCAACATGGTTCTGCTTGAAGACAGCAGGTGTGCTCATGAGCAGATTATTGAAAGCAGATGGGATTCAAAGGAATTTGTGGGGAGTAGCTTGGTTGACATGTATACACAATGAGGGGGCAGGGAGGAGGCCTGGAGAGTGTTCCACAAGATGCCATCTCGGAATGTGGTCTTTTGGAATTCCTTATGTAGGATGTGCCATGGATGGGCATGGTAGGGAAGCTCTTAAATGATTTAAAAAGATGTGTGAAAAAGGTGAACAGCCAAATGATATCACTTTTGTTTGTCTACTGTCACCTTGTAGCTATTCAGGTTTTGTGCATGAAGGCACTATTATGTGTCAACGTGCACAGTTTACACGATTTCTGCAAAACCAGAACATTACACCTGCATGGTTGACCTTCTTGCCTGTGCTGGCTGTCTACAGGAGGCAGAGAATATTATGAAGCAATGTCCTGTAAACCACATGTGGCTGCATTGGGGGCTTTGCTCAGCACTTGCAGAATTCATGGTAATGTGGAGATGGCAGAATGTGCTCCAAAACGAATTCTTGAATTGCAGCCTGAAAATGCTTCTGCTTATGTGCTGCTATCACCATCTATGCTGCTGCTGGCAACAGGCGTCTCTAGGAGAATGTTCAACAGCAGATACAGGAACAATGTCTGAAGAAACAGTCAGGTTGCACCTGGATTGAAATGAATAATGAGATACGTATGTTTGTAGTACATGGTCAAGACCTCAGATGATAGAAATTGTGCAGAACTGAAGAGATTTTCAGGGGTCTTGTATGATACAGGGTAGTGCCTTATACTAAATTTGTTCTGCATGATGTAGAAGAAGATGCGGTGTTACATTTGTGTCACCATGTTGAAACTGGTCATTGCATTGGGGCTCATCAACACAGCTCCTGGTAGTCCACTCTGAATTATTAAACTCTGTAGGTTTGTGTAGATTGCCTCGCTTCCACGATGTTTGTTTGAAAAATAGTTGGGAGAGCAATCATGGTGAGGGATGCTAATTGCTTTCATCCCTTGCAGGATGGTGTTCTTTCTTGCATCGACTGTTGGTGATGCCAGCAGTCTGTCTTGTCGATAACTACTACATCAAGTTCATTTTTTTTGTAGCATTTCTAGTGGTATCCTTCCACCATCACAGTGGGACACTGTTATCAGATGTGGTACTTTGGAAAAAGTGGCCATGGAGGCTCCTTGTAATTTTAATTTCCTGACACTACCATTTGTACCACTTAGGTCTAGGGCCTCTTTCCTCTTAGGTACTGAGTTATTTTGAAAATTGAGTGGAATTTGAGACTATAATCACATTTCCCAGGTTTCCTGCTACATTAGGAATTGTTCCACTCCTGGCTGCAATAAGTGACTGATTCAGCATTGTCAATTTGTGGTTGCACTTGACTATCAAGCCATTTCAGCGAACTCTTATGTGGTTTCCCAAATTACCTCTGGAAAGTTATATGAACTGAAATTATATGCAGCTGAAAAGTGAAGTGTTGCTGGCCTGTGTTGTTTGCTGCAACTGTAGGTGCACAGCTTGTTGGTGAAAATTGGAGAGGTTTTTTTGTTCAACATGTCCCATGAACTGTGGATGCGGGTACTAGTGATTCAGACCATATGACTGTTGTCCTTGAGGTTTTTTATATAATTGCTTTGCTTGCTCCTTTTGACTTTGGAATCTCTCTTCTTCATCCCCAGGGGAGAGAACCACTGATGTTTCTTAACAGGGATAAATTGTGGAAAGTTCTACCCGTTGCGGAGGAGTCATGGAAGCACCAGACTGGTTCTGCAATCTGCATACACAGATCACACAACAGTCTGTCAGTTTTTTAAGTGCAAGGACCATTCTTTGAGCAATCAAGGGCACTGTTCTTGCAATTATGGCCTGAAAGCTGCAATTACTTGTGGAGTTGTAATCTTTAGAGAGCAGGGACATCTGAAAGTTGAATTTGGAACTCTTGATGGGAAATTTATCTTGGGAAATGTGTCCACTTTACTGAAGGCTTAGCTGTTTTGAGCAATGGTTCTGAATCCTCGCTCTTCAAATGGTCCTTGATGATTTTAGAAACTTGGTTGAGATTAACCATATTATAGTTTTTGTTTTTGAATCATGGCTTAAGTGGAAACTGGCCTCAAGATTATACTTTCTTCTGAAGCTGGTGGAAACTCTTGATTGCTTCCTCTAGCTAATCATACAGGTTAGTAAGCAGTACTGTAAGGTCTCCCTGGCAATCTTTGTCAAAACTGGAAGGCTAATTGTCAGGATTGTTCAACAAAACATGTCTAAAGTTAATCATGAATCATTCTGCATCTGACGATGCTGTGTTGTTGAAGTGTCAGGTCTTTTCATCATCATGAGGGCTTCTGCAACTACATGAGTTAAAATCTGTACATGGTTATCTGACCTTGCCTGTCCCCTGTTGACACAAACAATTTGTCGTGATCGAACTAACTGAGGGGAGTGCTATTAACTTCATTGCTGTGCAGATCTTAGATTACAAGGAGCAGGACAAGTGCCCAGCAGGATTAGAGGACAATGCACCATTTGCTATCACCAGTACAGCTGCTATGATATGTAGATTGGTTCTTCCTGTCAACATTGAAAGGGATGAGAGCAAGAAAGGATCATCTGTACTGGGAGCTGCTGATGTCAGATATGCACCAATGGGTGTCATCAGATTCATCCCCTTTATTCAATTGGTTGGTATGTTCCTTTGCTTCATGAAGAATATTTGGTTTGCAGTTGACATTCACTTTGCGTCTCCTACTTCCTTTCACACTCTGCCTTCTCCTGTTTGATCTCTCTTCCCTTTTTTCTTTGTATATTGATTTGGGATTTTGTCTAGTTTTGGGATGCCTACTGAAGAAACTTTGAGTGAACTTTTCCACACTGATTAGTTTTGTGTGTCTTGGAGGCAGGCCTGGGTATTTGCTTGGCTTGGTACAAGCAAACAACTATATCTGGTCTATGTCATAGTATACTTGGCACCCTACTTATGGCATGTAGCCTTGCTCTTTTGCAGTGCTCATGTTCTACTAAGGAGCTTGCAAAACCTCTCATGTAAATCTTGCTCTGGCCTTCTGTTAAACTCTAGCAATTGATATAAGAGGGCAAGGTTCTTGTTTTATGTGTAGATCTTGGTAGCACATATATCCTGCAATGACTGGAGTGAGGTTTGAAGTTTACCTTATATGATTGTATGTTTAGTGCAAAATATTGTTCACCAAAGTCCCTTGTTTGCACCATATATACATATATATCTTTCAAGATGGTTTAATTTATGCTCTATTCAGGGATAGTGCTTTAGCAGTGGTGAGGGTGTTTTCCTGGGTTACAGTTTTGGAGCTTCGTGAGACAAATGTTATATTGCTAGATGACATCTTGCAGGACAAGATTGTAGATATCACCTGAGGATGGTTGGCTTGCACTTGCAAGTGTGCTTGCCTGTATCATCCACAGTCAGGTGATTCTGTCTACTTTCTCTTGTGAATTGACGTCCTTGCAAACCCAGTACTTTGTGTCCTAAGCTTACATTCTAGTAGGGTGGATACCAAGTTCTCTGATGAACCCAGGTGCAAGGCCAGTCAATACTTGAAACAGGCAGATTCCAGTTCTTTTCTTGATGTAACTGCATTGCATAATTGTAGACACAGTTAGCCAACTTGTTTCAATTTCTTTATGGCCATCACTAAATTATTGAAGCTCTGGTTATGTAAGGTGTATTGTCTCTTCAAGAAGCAGGCTATCTGCAAAGAGCCTGTGTGCAGGATTATGGTAGCTCTATTGGCAAATTGTCCAACTCTTAAACTAGTTTCTTATATGTGGTGTTCATAGTCACAGATTCAATAAGCTAGGCTACAGATGTTTTTTCTGACGACGACATTTTATCGAAGATGCATGTGAGGGCTCAAAAGTACCCTGTAAGAGACTTCAATATCTAATTCTTACCATGCTTGAAATAGTGGGCTTTGTGCCAGGTGCCACTCTCAACTTTCAGTGGATGTAAAGATGTAAGGTAAATTTGCATAAATGTAAGGTCTTGTTGAGTTTTTGCGTGTGTGGTTTTCCCTTAAATTTGCAGTAATAATTTTCATTTCTACAAGTTTAAAATTTCTGCAACTCAGTCTATAAGTAGTACTAGGCTAGATCTTTGTGTCCCCCAGCTGACTTGCTGTGATTCTTCCTTTAATGTACAACCATAATATGATCTGAACCTGGCTTTCTTTTGCATTGTTCACTCTTTTGTTCTAAGATCAGTACTCAAGAAAATGTGCACATTGACCTCCTACAGTAAGAGAATTGCATGGTCAATCAAGATAAAAGCCAGAACTAAATCTATTGCCTTTTCTGCTATACTAGTGCATTCAATATAGCTACTGAATGGAAGATTCAAATGTTGGGCTAGAACTTGTGTTTACTTCCCATTTATACATTTTCCATGCTCATGTAGCTCCATGGGTGGCTTGCACGATAGAATTTGGGTGAAGTATAGTCAAGTTTTTGGAGGTTTGGGGTAATAAATTGACTTTCGGCTAGCACAGGGTCCAGTGCTTGCAAAACAATTGCAAAATATAAACACTGTTTTTGATTGGATGGGTATAATGATTGGTTGAATTGGGTGAGTCTAGATAATCTCCCACCTCGTAGTGTCCCATCTTCCATCTTTATGGGTCGGGATTAGGAACCAGTTAGCAAGGCAACTTGGATGTGATAAACATTGCTAGAGGTCCAAATGGGAATATGGGTGGAGCTACTCTTAGAAATTTGTCACTCACACACTTCACGCAATTGATGTGTTGAGGTCAAGCTTGCATGGGTCATTGATGTTTCCTTAAATTACATCATTGTCCAAATGTCCTTGACACAAACTGTACAACCAAATCAAAACATTTGAAACTCAACATGAAGTATTTGGTAGTTTGTTAGCTTTTGACATTTTGAAGTTATGACTCACCCTGCCAAATGCATTAGTATCTTGAAAGGGATTTCTTTGTGCCATTATATAATAAAAATATTCAATTTTTAAGAACAAACTAGTAATATAGACTTGTGCAATCCAATTTCTTGCAAATACTAAAGGAAAGTGACATATTTGTCTATATGTAAACATATGGCTTTAAAGTTAGATTATCTAGTGAATATTTTGGTCAAATTGGTAGTTTTTTCAGAGAACAATGTTTTGTGAAAGAAAACACAGAACCATTTGGAATATGCAGGAGTGTTGTATTTTCAACATGGAATCTTCAAAATTAATTAATTACCAGCTTGGCAGACATGTGTTGAAGCTGCCCCTGTAGTATGGTACAATCCAACTTTTGCATTGCATCTTGATACCATAGCTGAATCCAAACAAGAAATACATTCATCCACATGAAGAACAAACCCATGTTGTACTAATACATAGATGTAGACTTACTAGTCTAATATGTACATAGAACAACAAAAGAAGCACAGTTGGGTATTGGTTTTTCTACTAACTGCATCATTCTCTAGTCTCTCCCTTAAGGGCATATCCCCAAATGCAGCTTACAAAAAGCAACAAGTTAGTAACAAGTTTTTAAAAACATAATGTGAAGTTTGCCAGGAGATTTGTGCCTGGTAAATTTTCACAAAATGATCCTTTGGCCCAAGCCTCCAGATGCCTTTTGGATCATTTTGTGAAATTTCCCAATGTTTTTTCCAGGGGATTTCCAATGGCAGAGAGGACAACCATGATTCAAGCACAGCTCAGAAGATGATAAACAGTGCAAGAAAGAGTTTGATAATTGACATTTAAATGAATGATATGTGTAGTAAGAGAAATCCTGCAGAGTTTGTGGAATGCAAAAAACGCAAAAGACTGAGTGCTTTCTCCACGAGTACAAGCTATACAAGGTGGAGTTTACTGTTCATGGAATCACAGTAAGTGCTTGCTTAAGCTTAAAACAATCAATCTTTGGAATCAGCTAATCTTGTGGATGTTTGTGTATTCCCAAAACTGCAGACATGGCAATGTCTAAATGGTGACTTTCTCAGCTTCCTCTCATGCACATGACCACCATTGTACACACCTGATAAACTTGTGCTATCAATGTATTTGACCTGTTTTTCTTAAGTATCTAGCTCTGACTCCTCATCAAGAAAGAATGTTGAACACAGGTGGTGACAGGAATTGGGTATGCACCTTTGCTCCCTTGGTTGATAATAACATCAAGTTGTGAAGTGTAGTGATGCATAAAGAACTCTGCAACCCTTTTTACCATTGGATGCACAGAAACCAGAAACCCAGCTCCTTTGGTCCTTCTTGGAAGACTTGTTGATGAGGGATTTGTGAATGTGCAGGATCACACCCCCTCCAACAATAGTTCCCTTGATCAAAGTGTCAAGCTCTTCATCTCTGTGAATTGCCAACTGCAGAGGAGGTTTCACCTTTAGATCTTTGTGTTGCCAGCCAGCTCCAACACCTCAGCAGTGAGATACTCAAGGATTGCAACCAAATACACAGCAGTTGTTGCTCTCACCCTTCCATTAGCTGCTGCACATGACTTTAACAGTCTGTGGATACACCCCACAGGAAACTGCAACAGGTGGCACAACTATAAGGTTATGATTCTGTGCAACACATCCCCCAACACTGTCCTGGGCAAAAATGGAAGCAACTGGCAAAGCCACAAGTCTACAATGCAAGTGGTATCAAAGAGTAATCACATTGACACCTTACATAGCAGCTGAAATTGGTACAGAATCAGAAGAAAAATATTGATCACAAAGTGCAGAAGTTGAACTGCTATGGTCATTCCATGTTCTGCTGACAATCATTGTACAAATGACTCAATCCAGCCAATGCATCTACTTGCATGCAACTTCAGATGCGCTAC
>Ga0209611_10014564_pt1 | contig 10472 bp, 9 predicted proteins | sample S1TSphgellanicum_3_FD_187693 | JGI IMG/M metagenome (GOLD analysis project Ga0209611, IMG submission 187693) | Host-associated microbial communities from peat moss isolated from Minnesota, USA - S1T2_Fc - Sphagnum magellanicum MG (SPAdes) (version 2) | ecosystem: Host-associated > Plants > Peat... | reverse complement strand
GTAATGAAAAAGGTCAAACCTAGGAAAGGAAGACAATGGATGAAAGATCCAAGCAAATAACTAGAAATTGAATGATAGGTGAAAACCTCATATGTACACACTACCATACACCTCTTGACCCATATTTGACACTTCTTTGTCAAAGATTTTATTTATTTATTTAAAAAATGAAAAATTTAAATTTAAATTTCAAGAATTTCAATAGTTAAGGAATAAGTATGCAAAATACATCTTGTGAATTGAGCACTTGTAATAGTAACCCAATGGTTTTCACTTTTCAACAATTTTGACAAAAATTAGTAGAATTTTCTCTTTTCTTGGGCTAGACATTTTACCCAATTATTTTGTGCTAAACATGAGTCATTAAGGGTATGTAAGTTAAAGTAAACCCCAGATTTGTTGAAATTGGGGACCAAATCAAAAGTGACAACCAAAAGAGTACCTCCTACCTACCTACACAAGAAAAAACCCTAGTTGGTTTTTTTTTCCTCACCTAAATTGGTCCTCATATGGGGGCAAAAATCACTCCCAATTTGAGATTTTCCTTATTTGCACTATTCACTAATGCATATGCTCTTCATTTAAAACCAAATCTTGTAAGAATCAAATCTTTCCAATCTTGTGAAGTGATACACTCCATTAAATGATACCCAATTTTGCTCCTCACTTTTCAAATTCACTCCAATTAGGCTAGGGATGATGACACAAGCTTTCTTTTATTATTATTATTATTATTTATTATTATTTTTTGCCATTTTTGGGGGGCATCAATGAATGACATTTAAGGATTTGAAGGTCAAACTAAGGCCCAAACACAAGATAACCTTATCAATAACTTTTCATACAGCTTTTTTTTAGCAATGTCCAATACTTATTTTATTTTGAAAAATTCCATGTTAGAAAATCAAAAAAATATTGCAGAGTATATCCCAAAAGCTTTTCTCATTTTTCCTTCACATTAAAAAAAAAATCATTTGAAAAAAAAACCATTTTTAAAAAGAAAATTTCAATATTTCCAAAAATAATATAATTAGTGTCAAAGCTGCCAAGCTACTTGTAAATTAGCCAAGAAAAAGTCCAATAGAAAAATCAAAGAATCAAGGGACTTCCCCCAATTTATTGGCCTTGCCTACTACCAAGGCAATTAGGATATTGTGTTTAGATTCATTATAGAGTATAGTAGCTTAAGGGATTTTGGCCCCCTAAGTAATAATAATAGGTTTATTTTTATATGAGGATTTTTTCTTGAAAGATGATATTTTGGCTTGTGTTGAAACTTGAGATTAGTTATTATAGAGTTCTAATATATCTTGAAGGATTTTGGTTTCTTGCAGAGGATTTTTTTGAAGATTATATTTTTGCATGGTGAAATATTTGAGTGTTTCCATAATTCTTCTTTTGCCTTAAGATTCTTTTTTTTTTAATAATGTAAATGGCAAGGCCATAGTGTGACACGCCCCTTGTTTTAATTGAATTAAATTGAATTGAATTGAATTTAATTTGAATTTTTTTTGAGCAGCCAAAATGAGCACCACCACTTGCTATTGAAATTTGAGGCAAACTTGGAAGTGGGTTTTGTTGCTACCATGCCACTTAAAAAAAGAAAGAAAGGAAGAAAGAAGGAAAGAAAGAAAGATGGATTGATGCAAGTGCAAGATAGCAAGTTCCATGTTTCAGTTAGTTAATAAGGTACCCAAATTTGACAAGTTGCTGCTCCCACAAGCCAGCTCCCCTTCCTTGAAGATCCAATCTTGAAGAATTGGAAGTTGAAAAAATTGAATCCAATTTTGAATAGGAAAAGATGATGATGATGATGATGATGAAGATGATGATGATGATTGTGTTGGGGGTATAGAGAGGAGGTGAGCACTGGGTGGGGGGCCCAGCTAACTTTACAAAACAAGCAGTAGTTGTTGTTGTTGCTGCTAAATCTGATTATTATAAATGGGTATTTGTCATTAATGGTGCAGAAGCAGGATGGAGCACTCCAAGTACTACTACAACTAGGTTTTTGCTTTCTTTTGTTTGTGGTAGTTCTACTAGGCTATACCTACAACAACTGGAATCCTTTTTGGTTTTTGGTTTTTGTTTGTTTGTTTGTTTTGTTTGTTTCTCTACACTTCTCCCAATTGCTTCTCTTGTACTTCAACTTGTAACTTGCTCCACCAATTGAGCTCTCAATCTCAAACACCCAGTGAGTGACCTAGATATCTTGTCAGAATCATCAGCACACACCCAACAAAAGAAAGAAAGAAAGAAAGAAAGAAAGAAAGGGGTTTGTCTCCGATCAAGGTTCTCTAGTTTCCTTGTAAAATCAAGTTTCAATTTTTTCAGACAATTTCTCAGATCAAGTTCTCTTCACCTTGGTGTTGAATTCCTCTCTGTTATCCCCTTCCACAGATTGTTACTTGTCCACAGAGAGAGATACATAGAGAAAAGAGAAGAGAAGAGAAGAGAAGAGAAGAGTCAGACAGACAAAAGAGAAGTGGGCTGGTGTGGGTGTGATCTGGTTCTGGAATGTACTCCCCTTTTTTTTTCTCTCTCTCTTGCTTGTGTTGAATTCCTTTTGAAGATTTGAGCTCTCTTAATTATACGTCTGCTCCAGGAAGATTGAGAAGTCTTTTCTACAGGGGATCAGAGGTAAAAGGTGCAAAGCTTGATATCAATGTTTTGAAGCTGAGGGATGATTCCAGTGAAGCTCATCGGTGCGTTTTTTTTTGCGTTTGGAGGAGCAACATAAATAAACATCATGTAGATGAATGTGCAGTGTGATAATATGATCCAGTGCAATTTGTTGGGTGTGGTGATCTGTGATAGTAACAAACAGGGGCAATATTGGATATGGAGCTCAACGATCATCAGCATGAGGAAGGATCGAACAGCAAGTCTTATATGGGAATTACTGAACTTGAGGATGCTGCCAGTGATGAGCATCATCTTCAGGGACAGTATTACTGGGGGATGCTGAGTGTAGAGGTGGTGGAGCTCATCTTTGCAAGGATGCCAGTGAAGGCAGTGGTATGTGCAAGCTGTGTCTGCAAGCAATGGCATGCCATAGTCCAATCCCGCACCTTTGTCACTTTCATCCTCAAGTACTGGAGCAACAAAAAGGGACGCACACTGATTTGATCACTGATTTTTGCAGCACACAACAACCTGATTTTATCAGCTCCTGCAAAACTCCATGAGGCCTTGATCAGCGACTCCAGGCTAATAATTTCTTCAGCTCATAAACCCTAAACCATGTGCCAGGTTTTTATTATTACCAAATCATCAATTTATTTACACCCAATTACACTAATCAGAAACAGAAAATGTAATACGGTAAGCTTGATTAAGTACAACAATCAAGATGTTTTGTCTATTGATTGTTCATTGACATTTTCTCAGCTTTGAGTTGAGAAGTATGTGATATTCTTTTGATTAACCCTGTAGTAATGAGTTTGCTAAACCTCCATATTGCTTGGCTTGTGTAATTTAAGTCCCTTTTTCACCAATTTTTGCAAAAGTTCTTCTTAATTACGGTAGAGAGAGCAAATTTCTTACAGGTTGCAAAGCTCTTATAAGTCAAGGATCTGGATCATTTCACACTAGAAATCCTGCCTTGAGATTTGCCCATTTTCATTCAGGTTTTAAGTGTCTTCTTGCCTGTCTACTATAAATGCTTGAAAGTCTTAGAATCTTACTAGTCTTTTGAGAAATCTCGTGCGGATCATAGATCAACATTTTTTCAATCCGTGCTGAATTTGATTTTGTGTTAGATTGCATGGACCATTTCATGGAACTGGATCAAGAATTTGGAAACTTTTGTTTTGTGGGTTTCTTGCTTTCAGGTTTTGACTCTCTTGTGAGTTGGTAGTTGATCCTGAGAGCTTGACAGGATCCAAAAAGATCAAAGTACTAGTGTTCATACCATATTTCTCTGCAATTCCAATTGAAGGTCTCAAACACTGTGAGAAACAACAAAAGATGTGACCAAAGAGCTGAAATTCAATAATTTGATAAATAAAATTCATATTGTCTGTGCCCGTTTATTGTGTGTGAAGCAGAAAAGTACTTTTGATGAAAATCTTGTGTCATTACTTCACATTTAGATGCATACACTTCTGTGGAACATGCTCATCCTTCACATGCACACATAGTACCACAGATGTCACTCACACATTGAGTTCATTCCAGCTGAAATTTTATGCCCAAATCCTTCGCCAATGCATAGTCTCTTCTTCCCTATGTTCAGAGCCAACAAACAAGAGGAACGCCCTTTCTTCCTTGATAGGTGGTAGGATGTTTGCATTTTTGTAAAATGGCAGAAACTGGAAACTCATTGCCTAAATTAAGGAGGGAAAAAATCAAAACATTTCAACAGAATCTGCCAATTATGAATGGGAGGGTATGGTAGTAGAATGTTTGGATTTTTGTAGCGTTATAGAAAGTAGAAACTTGTTGCCTGAATAAAGGATGGCCAGAAAGGGGCAGGAGGTGCAAGATTAAAGACCTTTGGACAGGTGGCCTGCATATTCAAAAGCCCATTTGCTTGTTATGTAAAGAATGGGCAATATTTTTCCTTTCTAGTTGGAGGTCCGTAGGTCCCTTGTCACACAGAATGTTTGCCAAGCATCTTTTGCAGCAGAAGAATTTTTACCATGTGCGAGATTCTTGCTCTGATTTTTTTTGTTGATGAAGAAAGAAAAAGATGGGTGAAAATCTGTTCAGATGAATGAAATAGATTGCATGTTCATTACACCACATAATGGCAGCTCTCTCCTGTTTCTGTGTCAGGTGGCCTCATGGAATGCCCAGGGCATTCTCATCACCAACAGGGGTTCAAGCACCATGATTGTATCTGCTGGGTGTTACAGACTGAGAACAACTCTACAAGCAATACAAGCACTGCAAGTCCTACCTTGGTAGCAAGTATAACCTAATGGCGAAGCTCAGCAAACTGCCTAAAATGTGTGAAATAATCTAGCCTCTTCTTCCCTGCACAAATAAATTGTTTGGTAAGTCCAAGTGTCGGGTTACCCAAACACCTGACATTGATCTAATTGCTCATGTACCATATTCTTGGGAACCATTCCATCTGCACAAGACTGCAGCATGCATCCAAAGAAAGCAGTAGCTACATGACAAACATTTGAGGCAAACTATTTCTTTGGAAAACTAGCATGGTGTCCAGGAAAGCTCACAGAAATGCAACCACCCAATTATCAAAAATACTCCATTGAGCAGTGAAGAAATTCTGCAAGAGGTATGCCAACATGATGTATTGGGAAGGGTCATCCAGCCAGTATGCCTTTTAAGCCTAAATTTCACCGCCAACCCACCCCACAATTGTGGTTGTTCTTGCAATTTTCACTTCCTGTTCATTCTACTCACACCAAATCACAATGAATCCCACAAGGACATGCATGGAAAAAGTCAGGACAAGGAGCATGGCTCACCCACAATGCCAGATGCTATAGGATGGCAAGATCTGTATACGGCTCCATCCAGGGATTCTTTTTTCCAATTTTGTGATGTAGCTGAAGTTGCAATCATCCATAAGATGATTTAGCCAAATTTGGCTACATACTAGATATGAAAGTAGAAAAAAACTGGAATCCTTCTATATTCTTGACTACCTACTGGAACTTATCATAAAAGCCTGGCGATTTGGATTTGTTTTTCTTTGAAATCTGGTGAATTTAATCCATTTTTTCCATGAAAAATCCTTTGCATAGGTCGAAATTATATTTTTCAGGTAGAAATCTGGTGAAATTTCACCAAAGAAAACAGACACTGGCTCCATCATGGCCAGTTCGCTCCTCTACTGCAAACGAACTTTTGAGAAAGTCAGCAAGGAAATCCAGATATTGATGAATGGATATAAAACCTGTGTTTGTCATTGACAACAGCCACCCAATTTGTAACACCTGAAACCCCTGCAGATCAGCCACTGCGAGGAAAAAAGACCAGAGACAGAGAGAGTTTAATATGTTATTGGCATCACCAATATCCATGTAAAAACAAACCCCATCCTCAAAGTGATGAAAGTGATACCAGCTATGATTCCTCTTCCAACTATTTTCAATATGAACTTTGTGGAAGTAAGTGTGGCAGTCAATAAAAACCTGCAGATTCTTTGATTATGCAGAGTGGTGTACCAGGAGCCGTGCTGACAAGCCCAAATGCAATCGCCAGTTTCTTGAGATCGTGACACAAATGAAACACCTTTTCTTCTTCCTTCACATCAGACAACACAAGTTTTGTATCTGGCACACATCCTGCATCATGCATCAGCCTCAGCAATCTCTTCAGTTCTGCACAAATTTTAACAAATATGAGGCTGCCTTTTGTTGTTCACTGCAAAAGTATGCACCTCATTATTCACTTCAATCCAGGTATGACCCAGCTGTGTCTTCACACCTCTCTGCCATTAAAGATTCTCACTACAATCCTGCTGGCCAGCAGCAGAATATATGTTCAATATCAGCTGATAGCCTGCAGCATTTTCAGAATTCCAGTTCAAGGACTTGTTGAGTGGCTTGTTCTTCCATCTCTACATTACCATGGATCCTGCAAGCACTGAGCAAAGCCTTCTACACAACTGCATTGGGTTTACAGGGGATTTCTTTGATAATTTTCTCTGCCTCCTCTAGATGGCCAGCACGGCCAAGAAGGTCAGTCATGCAGGCATAGTGCTCCAATTTTGCAGAAACCATGTAAATTTTGCTCATGGAATCATAATAGCACATGCCTTCATCAACCAGACCAGCATGGCTACAGGCTGATAGAAGAGAAATAAAAGTGATATCATCTGGCTCTACACCTTCTTGGCACATCCATTCGAATTGATCAAGAGCTTTGTTGCCATGCCCATGCATGGCGAATCCTGCAAGCATGGCATTCCATGAAACCGCATTTCGTGAGGGCATCTTGTTGAACACACTCCGAGGATCCTCTATGCTCCCACATTTCGCATACATGTTGACCAGGCTACTCCCCACAAAACTATCTGATTCAAAACCACTTTGAATGATCTGCTCATGAGCATGCCTGCCCTCTTCAAGTGTAACTGCACTTGCACATGCATTCAGCACCCCCACAAAAGTGACAGGGTCTGGCTGCACCCCTTCCTGTTGCATTTGAAATAGTTCCAGCGCCTTCTCCCCTTGCCCACATTTCACATGCCCAAATGACATTGCATTCCAAGTGACTCCATTCCAAGATGGTATCTTGTTGAATGTTCTCCAAGCATCCTCCATGCTCCTGCATTTCACATGTATGTCAACCAGGCTACTCCCCACTAAAGTATCTGATTCAAAACCACTTTGAATGATTTGTTCATGAACACGCCTGCCCTCTTCAAGAGCAGCTACACTTGCACATGCATTCAGAATCCCCACAAATGTGACAGGGTCTGGCTGCATGCTATCCAGTTGCATTTGTTGAACTAGTTCCAGCGCCTTCTCCCCTTCCCCACATTTCACATGTCCAAATATCATTGAATTCCAAGTGACTGCATTTCAAGATGGCATCTTGTTGAATGCTCTCAAAGCATCCTTCATGCTCCCACATTTTGCATACATGTCAACCAGGCTACTACCCAAAAATAGACATCTGAGTTCCACCTGCTGTGAATGATCTGCTCATGAGCAGACCTGCCCTCTTCAAGTGCGGCTACACTTGCACATGCATTCAGCACTGCAACTAAAGTGACAGGATCTGGTTGCACATGTTCCTGCTGCATTTGTCCAAATAGTTCCAATGCCTTATGCCCTCGCCCACATTTCACATGTCCTGATATCATCGTATTCCACAATACCACATTTCTTGATGGCATCTTGTTGAACACTCTCGCAGCATCTTCCATGCTTCCACATTTTGCATACATGTCCACCAGGCTACTCCCCACAAAAACACCTGATTCACATCAGCTTTGAATGATCTGTTCACGAGCACATCTACCTTCTTTGAGTGCAACTACACTGGCACATGCATTCAGCACCCCCACAAAAGAGACAGGGTCTGGCTGCACACCTTCTTCCTGTTGCATTTGTTGAAATAGTTCCAGTGCCTTGCCCTTGCCCACTTTTCACATGTCCAAATATCATTGCATTCCAAGTGACCACACCACGTGAAGGCACGTGAGTGAACACTCTGCAAGCATCCTCCATGCACCCACATCTGGCATACATGTCAACCAGTCTACTCCCCACAAAGACATTAGCCTCACAACCATTGGCGACAATCTGTGCATGTACAGGCCTGCCTTGTTCTGGTGCTCCTAAACTAGCACATGAATTGAGCACCTGAACAAAAGTGAAGCTATCGGGAGGACTCGTTCCTTTTTGCTGCTGCATGTGTTGGAAAAGCTCCAACGTCTTTTCATGTTGCCCAGTCTTGACGTACCTTGCAAGCTTTCTATTCCATGAAAAGGTGTCCAATTGTACAGTCCCTGGTGCTATTGCAGCCAGTTCCGCTACCACCCATGACGGGTTCCGGTTGTCGACAAGCCAGAGCACTTCCCCCATCTTCTTATGCTTGAAATCCGGGTACCTTGGATTCACCTTCTCCGACCTACCATCCCACCACTGCGAAGGATCCGAAAAGAATTCCTGCCAAAGAGTTTCTCTTTTGCTTCCCGCCGCGTTTGCTCCAACCTCTCCACTCGAAGAAGAAGAAGAAGAGGAGGAGGAGGAGGAGGCTAGCGCTTTGTGGCCGCTACCACTCGTCATACGTCCTAAGCAGCAGCAGCAGCATTGCGACTCAAGGGCGAGTCCGTGGCGCACTGCCATCGCCAACAAGAATCGAAGAAAAATCCCCAATTGAGAGACTTTGGGTCCATGGAAATTGTCCTCAAGACATGCAACCCCTCGACTAATCAAGTAGCTGCTGGAGGTTTTGTTCAAACAAGTTCGTCTTTCACTTAGCACATTTTTCTGTTTAATCAAGAATTTCATTTGCTTCACAAGCATGCTTACTACTTAGGGCCTCTTTCCATTAGGCCGTTGTGATCAGAGATTCTGCTTGAGCAGGAGCTTTCCATTACATTTGTTCCACCTAACACCTAGCAGGGCTCACGGCCAAGAGCAGCTTTCCATTACACTTGTTCCATCTAACATCTAACAGGGGTCATGGCCAAGAGCATCTTTCCATTACACTTGTTCCATCTAACATCTAACAGGGGTCATGGCCAAGAGCATCTTTCCATTACACTTGTTCCATCTAACTGTGCTCACAATCACCTCATCTAATAGGGCTAACGGCCAAGAGCAGCTTTCCATTACATTTGTTTCATCTAACCATGCTCCTGGCCAAGAGGAGTTTTCCATTACATTTGTTCCATCTAACTGTGCTCACAATCACCTCATCTAACAGGGCTCATGGCCAAGAGCAGCTTTCCATTACAGTTGTTGCATCTAACCATGCTCATGGCCAAGAGCAGCTTTCCATTACATTTGTTCCATCTAACTGTGCTCACAATCACCTCATCTAACAGGGCTCACGGCCAAGAGCAGCTGTCCATTACATTTTGTTTCATCTAACCATGCTCATGGCCAAGAGCAGCTTTCCGTTATATTTGTTACATCAACTGTGCTCAGAGTCACCTCACAACTCTAAATGTCACCTGCAATCGCTAAAAATTAACAAATGTCACTTTTTATGGGAACATGTGTTCTTTATAAGTTCTCTAAAAACATCCTTTACTATGAAATGTTCCCAACATTAATTACCTTAAGATTTCCAGCCCAGTTGCATCTCTCCAAGGGGAAGTGCGAAACTGGACTCCATTTCAATGGCTTTCTGTTAGGCTGCTATAATCACAACATACTCTTGTGTAATTATTACACCCCCTGATTGTATAATGCTTAAAAAAGTTTCTACACTTCTGTAATTGCTGGTGATATATCTACTATAGCAGACCTAGGTGGTGGCATGAATCTTATTATATGGCTTTTGCAGCTTGGAGAAAGTGTGTTTGGTGTTGGGTGCCAGTTCATGCAACCACAAGCTGCAGATGCACTGGCAGACTTCTTCTGCAATCTGCGCACAAACAGAAGCATTTGCTGCAGAAACCCTAAACAATCGCAATGTCACCAATCCACTCAGTTTCACATAACCACAAGCTGGAGCCAACACACTGGGAGACTTCTTCTGGGATCCACAAGAAAACAAAAGGATTTGTTGCAGAGTTCAGAACAATCACAATGTTACCAATCAACTCAGTTTCATGTAACCTCAAGCTGAAGATGCACTGGCAGACTGCTTTTGGGACCCATGAGAAAAGAAAAGGATTTGTTGCAGAATTCAGAACAATCACATTGTCATCACTGCAAAATCTGCTAAAGCTTCTCAAAAAAATTTCAGTAGTGATGATGAATCATACATTTTTCTCCACATTTGTCCACGCTCAGAAACGTGATCAGAAGCATACTGGATCTTCCGGATGATGAGAGCATTCCTCCTGAGCAAAGAAAGACACATGAAAG
>Ga0209611_10014562_pt1 | contig 10472 bp, 7 predicted proteins | sample S1TSphgellanicum_3_FD_187693 | JGI IMG/M metagenome (GOLD analysis project Ga0209611, IMG submission 187693) | Host-associated microbial communities from peat moss isolated from Minnesota, USA - S1T2_Fc - Sphagnum magellanicum MG (SPAdes) (version 2) | ecosystem: Host-associated > Plants > Peat... | reverse complement strand
CATGTGTTGACAAGCGAAAAGCATTAGAATTTAAGGTATAAGTAATATCATCTTGTGCCTCCTCCACCCTCACAGACTTCAAAGTTGTGTTGTCGTCATCATCTCTGTAAGTCGTCGTCGTCGTCTCTCTCTCTCTCTCGCGCGCGCGCACCTAAAGAAAATCTTCTGACATCTCTTTCTCTGCAACGCATTTTAGCAAAACCCGAGAACCAAAGCAGCAACAGCAGAGAGAGGCAACAGGTAGCAAATAAAGATGGGTGATATCAGATCATGACAACTCACGATCCAATCATTCCTGCCTCGATGTATGGCTCCGTCCCTGCCTTGAATTTAACATTCTAGGACTAAAAGCAATGAAAGAAATGACTCCTACAAAGACCTACAAGCAGGTGTGTTTTGTTTGTTTTCTTTCCTTTTCCAATTTTGTGATGGAGCAAAAGTGGAGCAAAAGTGGAGCAAAAGTGGTGATCGATCATCCATGAGAAGATTTCGCAAGATTTGTCGACAAGGAAATATGAAAGTACTTAAGAAGAAAAATATCGAGCATCTTTTCTTATATTTTGGTTACCTGCTGCAAAGTTTGGAATTGTTTGGGAAAATTTGGCGACTAGAAAACAAACACTAAATTTTGACCAATTTGGAAGAAAAAAAAATGCTGACCACAAAATGCCACCCTCTGTCGCTGCCTTTGCCCATGACATGACAGTGACGAGAGGGAGAGAGAAAAAGACTAGAGATCAGAGACTGACTGACTACTAATTAGCTTTCCTTACGGGAGTTTCATAATTAGAAGCTTTGGGTCTGTCAAAAAACCAGCTGCTACTAGCTACTTAATTACTACCCTCGTAGGTCGTGCAAGCTGCTTCTGCTGCAGCTACAGTGCCTGTGCTACTGCCTGTCATCTATGCTCCAATTGTTTGTTTGTTGAGTAAATTTGTTTATTGTATTTTGGGGTTTTGTTCATGGTGTCCTCGGACAAAGTGCAAGCATCAATCTGTTGTTATTACTTGCCGGGCCTTTGTGTGACCTGGAAAGCCGCTGGCTGGCCACGATTCCGTGGCGATACCACCCACGTCTCCAACGTCGTGGCTGGAGCGTTGATGATGACAGGCTTCATCTCTCTGGCTGGCTGGCGTTTGTGAATTACAACACCAGCTACTTTTGCAACGCCACGCATGAGCTTGCACCGCCACAAACCCCTCCTGCTTCTTCCTCTTCGTCATCGCCCGCGAGCTCGCTCGCGGGGAGGGAGGGCGGTCGACGCCCCCACTTAACGGGAGGGACACTTGGTTCTGGGTTAGGGTTTAGGATTTGGGTATAGGGTTTCAGGTTCGGTTTTAGGGTTTAGGATTAGGGTATTAGGGTACAGGGTTTGGGGTCTTTAGAGTTTAGGTTAGTTCCATTAGGGTATAGAAGACACAAATGGAGTCCTTTACCAAGGGAATAAGAGACAAGGACAGGGCCTCACAGGTCCTTGCCCCTCTTCACTCAGGCTACCCACCTCATTCCTAGGGCTCAAACCTCAAACCCCTCACATGCCTTGGGTGAACCTGCACACCTGGATGTTGGTACCATGGTAGAAATCCCAAAATCCATTTAAATTATTTCAAAATATTACAAATGTCACCCCATGCGTAGACTAAATCAGGGTCTCTGAGTTCAAATCTAATAATTTTTTGGGGGCTTAATATGGCCAAGTAAGAGAGGCCTCACTCAAAAAGGTGAAGGTACCACCAACGTGGGTGCTTGTTCACCCTATGTATGCCACATATCCACTTTTAACCTATTGAGTTAATTAGCCCAAAAAAACTCAAAGTTAATGCAAAGTGCAGCACACAGTGGCCAACAATGATGATGAGGGTTTTTGAACTTAGGATATCCCCATGGAATGAACCACTGAGATTCAGAAGTTCAGAACACTAGGCTACCTGTACTAAACCCTAAACCCTACTAGCCTTGATCTTGATCAAACTCTTTCTTCACAATCCCGGCTTCATAGTTTGAAGAAATGTGGGCCACTTGGGAACCCCCTAAACCCTATCACAAGAAAAATATTTGCCATGCTCAAAAATTCAAATGGGTGAAGTCAACTGAGCAACTTAATAGCAATGTGCACTTAAAGGGTTTGGCATAGTGGACTTGGGAAACATGTAAGTAGGAGGACACTTGGGAATTTGGAAAGGGTGCCTTGTAATTCTTGAAGACATAGATAGAATAAGGTCCCCTTGGTAATGAAAGGACATTTTTTTTGGCAGTCATTTCCCACCCCCCATATCCTTTGTCCAAAGGTTAAACTTTAATTGCACGTGGAACTACATATAATAATGGGCAAGAAAACTAAATTCTAATCACTAAAAAGCTAAAGGTTAGTCCAATGGTCCATATCACAAGCTGAATAGGCAAAACCAAAAGTGAATCTACTAGCATTGTATGACCACCCATCCCACACAAAAATAATTTTTAAAAAATAAAAATAAAAATTGTAGTACTTGAATAAGACACCAAAACCTTTCAATATATGCTTAGAGAAATTAGGGGAGACATGGAATGCACTTGGAATGGAGTTCACCTTAAGTGATGTAGGGTAGGGTCAAGTATAGGAAGAAGACAAAGCTTAAATCAGGCCCCATTCTTCATTTAACTTTTATGGCTAATGGATGGGTGCAAAGCAGTTGGAATTGTTTGTGTTTTTCTGTCTGCATGTATATATGTATGTATGTATGTATATATATGTACATGTCTTTGTAAACCCTAAACCCTTTGTGCTGTCCATTCCAAGTGGATAATAAGTCTAATAATACTATAGCACTAGGTACCACTTGTCCAAATCTAGGGTTTAGGGGGTTCCCAAGTGGCCCACATGGGTTTTTCTCCCTTTGGCTATACCCTCGTTCCAACAGAATTGTTATTGGTATTTGTTAAAACCTGGGTGGCTTTTTTTTTGGGTAGTTTAGTTGCAGGGCGCCTTCCAAGGCGCACCTAATATGTGCTCTGATGCTGCCAATTGTTGTTTTGAGGTGGGCGTTTCCGTTTTGAATGAAAACGCCCACCAATGGGGTTTCCCCCCCCCCCCAAATATACCCAGCGGGTATATGATGTATACCCACTGGGTATCAGCAGAAATTTGTGTTTTATTATTAAAAAAAAGAACAGCTAGTTTTACATTGTGTAAGTCAGGGGGATGGGCTTTAGGGAATTGGGCCTGTGTTTGGCTTTGGCTCATGGGGCCCTTATTGGGGTAAAGCCCTCAAAGAAGAGCCCACCTTTATGGGTGAAGTGGGTTTTGGAGGGTTTGTTCTTTCAATTTTGTGATGTAACCACACATCATCATCCACAAGAGGAATTTAGCCAAATTTGGCTACAGGACAGAGAGGCCTGTAGAACCTTCTAAGAATTGTGCTATATTATGGGGACCTGCTCAAAACCTATTTTCTTAAATATGGCAATTTCAGATCTTTTTCTTATGCCAACTTTGGCGCATTCTTTCCCACAAGAATCCTTTGTATGTGTGTAGTAGCACGGGATGAAAGATGAAATTCCAGTGTAGCAGCAGCACCTGAAAATTCCAATCATCCAGGCAGGTTATCAACCAGTTTCTTGAAAACTCAGAAACCAGCTGATAGGTTATTGATAACCGGCCCCTACCGGGTACCCAGGTCAAACCTTAATAGGTAACCAACCAACACAAGTTTTTAGCGTCCTACTATACACTTAAGGGGTGCATGGCCCACTTCCAACTTAAGTGGGGCTGAAGGCCAGTTACTTAATTTAATTACATTTTTACCCTGGTAACTAAATGGGCGCAACGCACCAGGCCATTAGTGAGGTTTGATTAGGGGCAATTGATTTTTAAAAACTTGTTTTAAAAGCTTTAAAAATGGAATATATATAAATAGTGCGGTTCCAGGTAATAATGATGAGTTTATATAACCGGGGTGGGCTCAGCAACCGGCGGCACCGGTCCAGTAAGCCAAGCCCGGGTGTCAATCTGTCTTATGCGGCCCACCCGTTGGCACGCGCCGGGTGCAGGACGGGACGGCGCTTAGCTGTCGCCAACCAGGCGTAACTAATTACGCTCCTAAACTTATTCCCCCCCCCCCCCCCCCCCCCCCCCCCCCCCCCCCCCCCCCGGCCCGCAGGCCTCCCTGTCCGTCAGTCATTTTGATAAATTACGAACGGTAAGTAATTATTAACTGTCAACCCCGTTGTCCAATAGGTAGGTAGGTAGTCGATGCAGGTAACTAAAACTGTTTTTAACTATTTACTAACTCAACAGAAAACTCATCATTACTTTTACCTACGTATATTGTACGATACCTAGTAGTTATTATCGTACAATACAGTTGCCTGACGCTTTTTTAAAATTAAAATTTTATTTTTTCATTTTGGCCAATACCTATTATATTTTTATTTATTTATTTATTTATATGGAAATATAATAGTCAACAGATATATGAAAGTTTTTGTCTCATGGGGATTTTAAGAATTTGGTGGAATTTGGGATCCTCCAAATTTAGGTTTCCTTATTTTCATTTTTAGTTATATTAGTGAGTTATATTATATGATGATGATGATGATGATGATGGTCAACTAAAATAAAAATGTTAAAAGACATTAGTGAATTGAGGCCTTAAAGTCATCGACCAATTTGGTGACTAAATTTCATTTTCAGATTTTAATTTACTTGCTTATACAATATGTATAACTACATATAATAATATTGTGCTCTCAATCTATAATTGTAGATTTTATTTGTATTTTAAATATTAAGTTGATTTTTTTTTTCATGTGATTACTTTTTAAATATTTTAATTGAATATGTATACCATTGTAATTTGTGTTGTGTGTATGTGCTCTTGATATTTGTATGACACATATTTACACACACTTATATTTCAGAATTTTAAATGATTGAGATTTATTTTATTTGATTAATTTTAGTTAATGTTTTGTGATAGGTAGGTTAAGTTCCATGCATCAAGGACCTATTATCATCCACATTCAGATTTATTAACACATTATTGATCAATCCATTATGGTTTAATATATGGTCAGATTTTTAACTTGTAAAATACTCATATCAACATTTTTAATTTTTAAAATTAAAAAACAAACAAAAACACACACACACACACACACACAATCATTATTTGATAAATCATAAGTAAAAAGTTGGATTTTAAAAGATGAAAATTTAAACACATTAATTGGATCAATTTCCCATAATCACATTTTAATGAATTTAGTCCCTTTTTTTTCTTTTTTCCCCTTTTTGAGGCACTGTGATTATATTGAATGCAAACTTAATTTTATGTAACTACACTTTCGACCCCAAGCCACGTTGTTGGATGGCAAGGAGAAACATAATAATTATATACAATAATTATATATCAATACTTTAATGAGAAGATTATGAATGCCTTTCATGAATTAGATGAAAATTGTCTTTTCCCCCACCTTGCCATGTGTTAAATAACTAAAGATTGTCACCATTTTAACATACTACAAAAGGGTAATGTCAACATTGTAAAAGGACAACCTTAGTTTCATGTTGCAAATGGATCTAGCAATAGTTTCAAAAGCAAAGCATGGATATGGTTTCGAGATTGAGATGTTGTTGAAGCCCAATGTCATTAAACATGACAATTTTTTAAAAGTGAGGCTATTGCATGGTAATTTACATTTGCACAACCTTACACAATTGAAAATATCTACATCAGATCATGTAGATGTATTTTAATAATATCTATAGACAAATCATTCAAGTGTGACTTCAATATTATACCCAACCAAAAAATAGAAATGTAAAGACTATGATGTGCAAAAGCGATTGCGCAACCATTTGCACAACATTCCATGAAACCAATGTTGTTTGATAGTAATTTCAATAAAAGCAAAAAAGAAAACCAATGTCCCAAATGAGGCATCATTGCTTATTGGTCACTAATTCACTTGCCTTGTCCTTTAACAAAGCTTATATTCATGAACTTTTGAGAGGTTTAATTATTAATGCTTCTTTTCATTCAACAATATCTATTCTTCTTTTTTTTACTTGTTGCACGGATAAACTCTAAAACTAAACCCTAGACCTAAAACCCAATTGAGGACAAGGGGCTTACCCTAATGGCTAACTTATAAACACAAAAGAATTTAGTGTTTTTTTATATATTGTTAACCCCTAGCAACATCACTAAACCCTAAACTCCAAACATTCATATTCACACAAATGGGGTTGAGGAGCTTTAACTACTACGTACATATTTTCTTTCAAAGAGAGAGTGAGTTTATGTGGATGCAATTTAGCCTTACTACCTTATATAGAGACTTGTTGTGGCCATACCACGTCCGTCCCCAGATACTTATTAGATCATAGGTAACTGCCAGTACTCACACATGCATAGAATCATGTCCAACAAGGTGATAGGTGACCAACTCGTTGTCAGCTATGGGTGCTTTACGTGCATCCTTTAGGTGGTTCCCAATCCATGTTTTTTTTTAATTAAAAAAACCTACCCAATTTGTCATGGATTTTTTTATAAAAAGGAACTAGCTACCGAACTATTGTAGATTTTTCTCCTCATTGAAACAAACTTTAAACAATAATGTGCTCATTTATGCTTGTGTGTACAAATGAGCTTGGGAGCTCGGTTGTTATGACATTAGCACCCAACCTCACCTAAGAATTTCATGACATATGGGGGGCTCTGTCAATCAAAGCATGCAAAATCCTGTTTTTCGTTTGCGGCCTTCGCAAAAAGAACAGTTTAGAAAAGACTGTCTGCAATCAGTGTTTTCATGGTCTTTTGGCTCTTTGTGTTTGTCTCTTTGTGTTTGGCCTGTTGTCCACAAGCCAAGGCAAAAAAAAAACCACTAGTCACACACCTTTAAACCCTAAAACTCAAGAGAATGGATAAAGATCCTGAGAGGTTGTCATAGCAAGGCAGAACCACCAGTTGGGCCCCAAAACCCCTAAAACCCAATTAAATGGATGATATCATGAGACGTTATCATAGCAAGGCAGAACCACCTGTTGGACCCCTAAAACCCAATTAAATGGATGATATCATGAGACATTGTCATAGCAAGGCAAAACCCACCAGCTGCATGCGGTCATAAACCCTAAACCCAATTAGAGGGATGATATCATGAGAAGTTGTCATAGCAAGGCAAAACCAGCAGCTGAGGTCATAAACCTTAAACCCGATTACACGGATGATATCACGAGAAGTCGTCATAGCAAGGCAAAACCAGCAGCGGGGGTCATAAACCCTAATTTGGACCCAATTAAATGGATGATATCATGAGAGTCGTCATAGCCAGGCCACACTGGATACTATCCAAGAGAACTGTTATCCAATTGAACCGATGATATCATGAAAGGTGTCATAACAAGGCAAAAACCTCCAGTTGGTCCCGTACACCCTAAAAACCCAATTGAACGGATGATATCATGAAAGGTGTCTTATCTGGGTCACACTAGATACTACTATCCAAGAGACTGGTGTTTGAAAGCTGACTAGCATTCCAATGCATTGACAAGCTGCTCTAGAAAATATGAAATTTGAAGCTGAGGCCATAGCGTGTCCAAAGTGGTGTGGCATGTGTTGTTTAATGACCCCTTCCAGAGGGCAAGGATCATGGTAATTTGATCACCAAAGGGTAATTTGGGACATCAAATTGCAATGGTTAATCGGTAATTTGTAAAACTTAATTGGCATCGATGGTAGTGAGCCCTTTGGTTTGATGTTTGAAACTAATTATCAAGCAGGTTGTTAGTTGGTAAGTAATAAAATATGCTGACTATCACATTACCACTGAAGGCCTTGGAACATTATGAGTCCTTGGGATGTTATGCATCACATGTTACCTTGCCCTAGGGTCAATTTCATAATTAATTAATCCTTTAAATAGTCAAAAGATTTTTTGGTGAGAATATAATGTTAAACTGTTGAAAACCATCATAATTATCTTAGGTTACAACATGAATAATTTCATTACTTCATATGACAATATCATAGTGCACTATTATAAATCATGAAATAATAAAATTCAACTTTTCATTTTTTCATTGTGAAAGCTGACCCTAGGGCTACAGTAGGTATTTTTGTAGGTTATTACATATTTCTCTAGCTTCCTGAATATAAGTCTTAGACTTCCCTTTGTTGAAAAAGGAAAACAAAGAGGAATGATGCCCATGAGGTTCAAAGAAATTGAAACTATTTATTCCAAGGAGTCTTTATTCTGAAAAACCACAAGATTTTTGAGGTGGGGATTTTGGGCAATTTGATTGCACATACTTGAGTTGTAAGTAGTTGTAGCAAGTTGGAACATATGAGTGTGTACAAATATCTATGGAAAATGCACATTTGCTAACATGATGTGACCTAAATAATTGGCCAAGCTACTAACAATAAAGGAACTACCACTTTTGAGTTTTTCTTTTCAATTGACAAAGAATTTAATGCTCCTTGCCACTCTTGCCTTTGTAATTCTACAAATGAAATTCTACTACCACATTACACTTCACACCATTCCAACAAGGTGATGCAATTAATCGGCCAACATACAATATACGAACTAGTTTTTCTTTTGTTACAGGGGCTTTCAACTCAATACCTAGATTGGTACATCGAATTTGTTGAAAAAATTCCTCTAATTTGCAAGTGAAAAATCCCAATAACTTCTAGTCCTAAACCCTAATCATATTCGCTTAGGAACCTTGATGGTTGGTAAAAAAAAATTGACCTGAAAACCCTAAACCCTAACAAGTTTCCCAAACATAACAGTGTAGCTGTTTGGACAATACCAAAAACTACTTTACCTCATAGGTAGCTATGCACATATCACATATAGTCCCCACCCATATAGCTATGGGCTTGCAACATTAATAAGACATGAACAAGTGTCACCTAAGAGATGGATCCACTAACTTGCCCCCAACTTCCAAGCATTTTAACAAAAAAGGAAAGAAAAAATTTTGGTCACCGAATATTGAAGTGCATCATGTCTTCATATTATTTATAGTCAAATGTTTTGTATGGGCTTGTAGGTGTTTTGTGTAAGGCTCATAGTCACCCCTTTGTGCTTGCCCTATTTATTGTTGTCTAAATTGCTAACAACATCCTTTGCATCATCATCACTAGTGTAACTTGCGACATTGGCCCAGGTGTGTATTGGGTTACCCAAAGAATCTTTCCTTTCAAAACCATTTTTGTAATTTAATTGAATTTTTAATAACAAAATTTACTCAAATTTCAATATTTCTCACACCTTAGTTCTAAAAATTTCCAATTTTCTTCCTTAAATTCTACTCATCAAGGGCTTTCCAATCATACCAAGACTGTGAAAGAGCTGATGTGGTTTGGGAGATCTCAACCTGGCAAACAAAACAAACAAGCTACCTTCATTCATAGATAGATTATTCATTCTTGTATATGAGTTCATAACTGGATGATGTGTGGGCAAGATGAGAAAAGAAAGCAAAGGTGGAGCTATAGATGGAAAAAGGTAATTTAGGGTTGTTTTGGGTATAGGGTGAATGGGTTAGTAGGGGAAGAATTGGTTTGTAGCTAACTATTTGATAGAATACCTAAATGATGCAACAATTGATAAAACAATCAACAGTTATCAAAATCAACAACCAAAAAGTTGAGGATGGTGCTCACCCAATCTTCCATCCACAATTTGCTTGCACACAATCAAAGTATTAAAAATCAAGTTGTGTTGTAGTGATACTACTAGCTTCTTGGACCAACTCCACTGGTGTGCACTGTATAGTGAACTTTGGATGAAGAAAAGTCAAAACATGCCGGGTTGACTTAGGAAAATGGTTTTGGCCCAGCGCTTTTGCACAGCATGTTGAGGCTGGCAAATGGCACAGCAAAGCCTAACACCTACTAGCGATTGGCTAGATGGCTTGATTGGTCCAGGTGGTTTGCTATTATTAGTTCCCATCCTTAGCAGTGTCAGTTTTATGGGTGAGGTTGGGAAAAAAGTAAATAATTAATGTTAGATGTGAGAAATATGGTTGCAGGGCCATATTCTCAGCATGGGTGGAGCTGCTCTACCACTTATCAAATTATGTGATCAATTGGATGAAACAATGGAATCGAATCATCACAAAATCAAGTATCAACCAAAAACACACCAAGAAGAATAATAGTAACCAAAAACATCCTTGATGTAATTTGGTGTTCACTCTCACTCATGCACCCACACTTGCATGCACACAATATCAAAAAGAGTAAAAGTAAGTCCTTCGTGCTAATTCTTTTTCAAAATAATAGTAGTAAACAAGGTATGGGTGAGTACTCATTTTTTAATTTTATTTTTGGCGAATTTTTGCATTGTGGTGACAAGAAAAGTTGAAAGAAATTGCTTCAATTTTGTAATTTTTTTCCAAAAAAATCAAAACCACAAAAGTGAAAAAAACATTGTTAAATTTATGGTAGTGTATTTTTTTAGATCTGCAT
>Ga0209611_10014561_pt1 | contig 10472 bp, 10 predicted proteins | sample S1TSphgellanicum_3_FD_187693 | JGI IMG/M metagenome (GOLD analysis project Ga0209611, IMG submission 187693) | Host-associated microbial communities from peat moss isolated from Minnesota, USA - S1T2_Fc - Sphagnum magellanicum MG (SPAdes) (version 2) | ecosystem: Host-associated > Plants > Peat... | reverse complement strand
ATTTCATTTTGAGACCATTGGGGCCTTCCACTAAATTTATGATAAGGTACACGTAAAATGTGAAGAACTTTAATATAAGAAAAATGGATGAAAAATGTGTTTTAATCTGACTAGTTTTGCAAGATTTAAAAAATATTTTTACATTAGAACTTTGATAGATTATTATTATAATATGAAAAAAATGAATGCATATTAATACATTATAATCTTCATCAACTTGAAAGTGTCAAAATTTCAATTAAAGTTTTATTTTCATATATTCAATACCTTGTTTTGCATAAGTGTGGTAAATATTTTCTTGTATTTTCATTTCTTAAAGTATATTTAAATATATATTAAAACATGTGGTTCTTCATACCATGTAATGAAATCAAAGAATTTTCTCTTATTGACCATTGAAATATATAATATTCATAAATTCAACATATTAAGGTTTAATTTATGTATGTTTTCTCAAAAAAACTAAAAAGTATCCCTTAAGAGCTTATTGTAGTGTATTTTAGCCCTTTTAAGTTGAATGCATTTCCCACCTTTGCTAAATAGAAAACCCAACCTAGAGCATTGCAAATCCACAAAATTTACTAGCTTGGAAATAAAAGAAGAATATTGAAGCAACTTGCAAATGCAAATCCCTTACCACCTCTCCAAAACAAACAAGAAAACATGTTCCCTTTGCAAACCAAAACAAAAGATAATAACTTTTGCAAATATTAAACGCATGTTGCCTATACAAGTCAAAAAGGGATTACAAACCTTTTACAAATCTTTAACACTTATTGCATCTACAAACCAAAAACAAACCCTTTGCAAATCAATTGGACTTATCGCCTCTACAAACCACAAAAAAATTTACAATCCTTTTGCCAATGTTAAACCTCTACCACCTTTACGAACTAAAAAGGAACTTAATTGAAGCATCTATAATCCATAGATTTTATTAAATTTTCAAATTAAAAAAGAACACACATACACAAGTTGCATTTGAAAAAAAAAAAAACTTTAACCCTTTCTAAATTCACAAAACTTACGACCTATACATATCAAAAAAACAAAAAATCAATTTATTTGGAAATCCCAATAGCATACCACATATGCAAATTAAAAAATACATTACAATAAAGGTGTCCCTATACACCAAGTGATTTCACTAGATTTTTAGTGAATTCATTAATTGTAGTGAACAGGGACTAGTGGGGAAACAATGAATTCACTAGTCTAGTGAACAGGGGCTAGTGAACTACACCCACATTTTGTAATATTGATAGTACTTCAAACCTTTGTAAATCCACACAACTTACTACACTTGCAAACAAAAATAAATAAATAAAAATTTGACCCAAGTAGCAAATATGTCCATAACTTGTTGCATTTGCAAATCAATTTGGTACTTACATATCAACAAATTCACATGTGTTATTGCATCTACAAATTAAAAAAGGATACACACTTTTTGCAAATACACATGATGTATTGCAATCCAACTTATGCACATGACATATTACATCCAACTTCTAATGTAAAAATACATTTGAACAACATAAATTGATGAATCAATTTCAAACATATGTGTAACTTACTTTTATTATTCTAAATTTTTTCAATTTTTGTATTCAATTTACCATCAACTCAATGGAGGAGGTGATGTTTTCATGACAAGGCTTTAAAAGATTTTGAATCTATTTTCTTGTGTACTATGTTGAAAGTTGTCACATTTAAAACTAGAATTTGAACCAAAAAAAAAATTGATCTATTTTACCATGCATTCACCTTAATGTCAAATACAAAGTGTACAACTATGAAATCACAAATTAAGATATCCTTCCTCTGAGCAATTTTCAAGAAGGATTACATGTTCTTCATCAACAACAAAACATAGGCAAGCCCAAGTTTATTTGTCATAGAACCATAAACAAACAAAAGACACATCAAACATGGGATGTGACGTTCAAACATAAAATAACATGAAACAAAAGCATAGTTTAAACTTCACTTTTGTCATCTAGTTTGAATTAATCAACTTGCATCATTGTAAGCAAAAGACAATATTCTAGCATGATTATCTTTAGAGGCTCCAACATCAACATCCATATTATTGTTTTAACATTTTTTTTTAAAAATCCCCCTTCATTTCCAAGGTCTAAACCAATTTCTAAAACTCCAAGTATTTTTTAGTGAATGGCTAAAATAAGTATACATATTCATCATGAAGGCCTCAATGTCCCCCAAGGACTTGATTGCTAAATTTTCCTTATGAACAACACAATGAACACCCATAAAAATTACACCAATGAATCCTTGGGTTGCATTGTGGTTCCTATTTTTTCGCTTGAAATACATCACCTCATCTACTCCAAAGCACAATAGCTTCTTGAATAGTTCCTCTTTGGTCACCCCCCCCCCTTAGCAATGTATTCACAATGATTTCAATCAAGTTGCTAAAACCTAATCCATTCACAACCTCATCAACACATCAAAATTAGTACCCTTGTCCAACAATCAACCCTGTACACATGGACACATATCTACAAATCATGGTCAATGGTTGTAACTTCATCACAAGACAAAGCTATGAACTAAGCAAATTGCATGGCCTTAACAATGGCATCCTCTACTTGGAAGTGCATAAATTCATCAAGTAACCAACCAATAGAATAAGACCAATGCACAATTGGATTGTTCAAGACCCCCAAACAACTCATATAAGGTTTCAAACTCAAACATCAAACTACCATGGGCAAGAACATGAAATGACATTTTTCATTTGAAACATTTTTTTATTCCTTTTACCTACATGTTTGTTTATTTTGCCCAAAATTGACTTGGGACCCCCTTTAGGCATACAACCTTGTTTTTCCAAGTAGGCACAATCTTTTGCAATGTACTCCCCACCAATTTTCACAATCATATTAAGCATGGGCAAGACAAATACAATAATCCTATGACTTACATGTTTTGTTAAAGTATCCCACTTATACCCAACAATTTTGTCCTTTTTCTTAATCAAATAGTAAAACTTTACACTTTAGATTGTGTATAAACATGCCCTTTGTTAATAAACCTTATATCCATGTGAACTTAATTGCCCATTCTGTTTGGAATTTTCTAGTGCTCAAGTTTCCTAAAGGAATTACAATAATGAAAGATTGAAGACAACATGATGGACTCAAAGTTGGTGATAGCTAAAACTCAGATTTGTTGAAGTTCACAAAGATGTAGTAAACCAAATCTATAGAAAGTGGCATTAACAAGGTGTGAAGTAGAAATTGAAGTGATCACAAACATTTAGCAAATTGATCACAAAGGAAGACTCATTGCTTCATGCTTCTTTTGGGACAAAATTGGTGCAACTTGATGAATCAATGTAGAAGTTGACCTATTTGATTTTCACTTTGAAAACTATGGAGTTTGATTGATAACAAATTACAAACAACCATGATAACCTAGTAGGTCCATGTTCCACTTTTTCTTAATGACCATTGTGGAAGTAGGTTAATTGAAATTTAATTGAGAATTGAACAGTGAATTCAATGGAAATTCACCTTCTAGGATAATCATGTTTTGGGTGGGCAAATCAACCGTTTCATCCAATTTGTCAAGAAACCATGAAACCATGATCATCCTTTGTTGTAGAAGCTCATATACTCACATCTCTTTTTGTTGCAGATGCTTGGAGAGCTTTCTGGCGTAAAGGATCAGGGGGTCTTGGATGTTCTGATAATTAGACTCAGTGGGGTACCTATGCAGAGTTTCTGTTTTATGGGAGCAAAACACCCAGATCAGAATTTTGAAGATGGTGCAAAGTTAGCAGAATTTGGTGGCAAGTTTACAACTAAAGGATCATGACTTTGTGTCTACTTTGTGATCAGTATCTGCACACCTTCTCGGAGTTTGCAGATTGTAGTAGTGTTAGCAAAAGCAAAAATGGCACTGGCCCAGTTAAAGGGGTACAACACACCCAGGCCTTTTTTAGAGTCCTGAATGGTTGAATTGAGCAAGGAGTGATTCATCACCAATTTTCTGGTTCCCAGCTATTGAAGTCCTTTGAAATGAGTCATGGGTCTGGACAAAGAGACTCTAACTCTCTGTACCCCTCTTAACTGGGAATGACCCACAAAAATTAGGTTATGCATTATTTTAGAGAGCCACCTAAGGATCTAGTGGCAGTGAAAATGGCATGGATCGCACAGCTTCAAGTAGGCCATCATTCATGTGGCCCAATGGAGGTGATTCGGCTTCAGAGCAAAGCGAATTTTACCTCCAGGTAAACCTCCCAAGGTTTTGCAGGAGCACTCAACTGCCAAAGTCTTTTGCACACTTCCCGTGTGGAAATCAGCACTCTGCTCTTCAAGTGATGATAACCACTACTACAATCCTGTTTGGTAGTATTTCCATTGGTATCAAGTGGATCAATTCACTGGAAAGTTGAAGGCAAAAAATGCAGCAAATTCTCAGTCGATTTCCCAGGACAGAGAAGAGTGCTGCCTTATCCTTCACTCCAGAGCAAAGCTGTCCACTGACTTGTATCTATAAACCACAAATAGGATCAGAAACCATTTCCCCAATAGGCATTCAGTGTTTGATCATTCTGGTCACTCTTACACCCTCTCTTATGTCCAGTTTTTTGGACTATTTGACAACACCCATTGTACTTGTTTTTGTGCAATGAATTGACCTTCTGCAGTTCCAGCTGCATAATTTGATCACTTTCCTCTATTGGGATCAAGCATGACTGGCAGCCAAATATCCAATCTCATGTTTTTGCTCTCAACATGCCTGTCATGGAATGTTGAGAGCATTGCTAGCTCCAGGAAAAAGGATCACTGCTTCCTGGTGTTTGCAATTCATCAAAGATCCTTTCAAAATTGCATTTCCTAGCTTATAACCACAGTCTACACATGTTTCTATTTTGATCATGATGTAGAGCAGTTATGAAGACTTTGGAAAGAAATCTCACACAAATTACAAATTCAAGTTCCATGTGCACATTGTCTCTTTTGCCCAGTTGACACCAATAAGCTCACAGGTTAAGGGTGAGACCTTGTTCAGATATGGATGGCACCTTCTCAGAGACCTAATCCACACCAGTGTAGTACCCAGATGTGCTCCTGGAAAATGCCATTATAATGCCAATGACCATAAATAGTGCACACAAAAAGGATCCAAAAAGTTTGACAAACTACCAATTTTTCCACCCAATTCTCTCTGCAAATTACTCTTCAATTTATATTGGATGGCAAACACCTGAAAGTAGGTAGAGTAAAATGTGCATTCACAAGGGGAAAAAGAGACTAATGGGTATTTACTCCATGCAGACTTTGTCATCAACTCCGAGATCATCAGCAATTCTGCAGAAAGAATTCAATGTGTATTTGCTTCAACTTCTTTAAAAGTAGTCACTCACGGTGCCACTTTCAGGCCCCTATATTCCACCCTTTCCACCTTAAAGTCCTTTGATGGTTCAAAGCCTTCCAACCAATCATAACATGAATCATTGATGGCGGTATCACCATCCACTTGCAATTCTTCAGTTTCAACTGATCCCACAAACACAACAAGCAAAAAAACAAACAGGTTACAAAAATGTGAAGCAAACATCACACAATCAAGGACCCCTAATATCACCAAGAAACGAACTAGATGGGCACCTCTGAATTTCTGTCACCTTTCCAAAAGCAACAGGAAGACACTAAACCCTAAACATGATGTCAGCTTGCATGTTAAGGGGCATAAGCCAACAACAGTCAAATCAGCATTGACAGTGCAACAAGCTTCAGAGGGGGTAGGTGAGAACCTCACCTGGAAAATCAGCTTTTGGGATGTTACAGTAATATGTGCACTTCCGACCACTAGCACGTGAGTAGGGAGGTGCAAGCACATCAAACAGTGCACAGGGAGTGAGAGCAGTGAAAGCATGGATGTTTCCACCTGTTGTTGGGTATAACACAGAAGTCTCGCAAGGGGCAGTCAGCACATGGTCAACTTCTCGCTTTGCCAGTCTACCTGCACATTTAGAATATGAAAAGAAACCCACTTAGAGATGGAGAGGTGGTGGAAAATGAGTTTTTGACCAAAAAGCAAATTAAACTCCCATCTCAAACACAAATTGCCAACCTAACTGCGAGCATTCTTCTTGCTCCAGAAGCAGACCTTTGTGTTACAAATTGGAGCCAGGTTTGCAGCTACTTCCAGCAGGGGGCACATTCTGACACTGCACTACAAAAATATTGTCATTTCAGGGGGTACAAAATGTGAGACAGACAGAGACACACACACACACACAGTGGTTATACCTGAAGGTGACTAGAAACAGAATGCAGCATACTAAAAGTACAAACCAGAGAGTCTTACATCTTGATGGATCAGCATTGAGCATCTCATCAAAGGGATTCACCCAGTCATAGGCACGCACATGCACAGAACCATATAGCACCTTACTTAGAACCGTCATCCCCGGATGGTTATGGAGTGGTATCACTGCAAATGTTGGGAGACAAAAGATTCCCATCTCCACAAACATCATCAACAGCCCCAGCCCAACCCCCCACTGGTGAGCTAAAAATGAGCAGAAGGACTTGTAGAATCAAGAAGCAAAAGAAACATGTACTGATGAGTTCACTTTATCTCTGAAGGCTTCAACCACAGGCTTCAATTTCCACACCAGCCACAGAGTAGGTCAACAGCAGCCCTTAACACAAGATGTGGATGGGATTTGCATATGACCTCTATTGTGGCTTGTACAAAACATTGATGGCTTCTTACAGTCATGCAAACTCACTGCAAACTGCTCGCATTCATATAAAGGGAGATATGATATTGGCAGTGGTGGACGTTTAACCACCATTGACAAATCTGGTTCTGTTTCTCCATCATTTGAGCCAAAGAAACCTAAATCCAGTTCTTCATGCTGCTGCTGCTGCTGCTCTTCCTCATCCAGCCCAACATCCAAGGATGTTATGTTCTCTGCAATAATCATCACCAATCAATCAACAACAGATGGTTGGTTACATCTCCCACCCTTCCTTCCGGAAAGGAAGATTGTCACTGCAAGCGTGCATATTTTTTTTGGCAAATGAGAAAAACCCCAACCCATTGCTGGGTTGCAAAAAACAGAAAAAAGCCACTCCGCTTCCTTGTTGAGAAGAATCTCTCCTTATGACAATAGCGCAGCAAATTAAACAGCAGAACCACCCATAGGGTCAAATTCTCAAGGAGGAGGAAACAGGGCAGAGAGATGGATGGATGGAGGGATAGATAGATAGAGGAATCAGCAACAAATACCCCATCAATGAATGCTACAGGGCAATGTTGTGAAGACAGTCCAGAAGCTGTAATCATCTCCAGCTCAAATGGACCAGAGCAGAAAATACTGACTTGGGTGCAATAGGAGAGAACCATACCCAATTCTGCAAATCAAGTGAACAAGGGAAAACAACACAGATAGTAAACAAGCAAGCAAGCAACTGAGAGACATACATACATACACACGAACTATGCAAAAGAACCCCCCCAAAAACCCCTATATTTTTTTTTTAAAACCTTCTCTGTGACTCCCCTCTTGATCTCACTCACTCATTCACTCACTCATTTAGGCTAGCACAAATACCAGAAAACCAAGCCTCCTCCTCACAAACCATGGACCCAAAAACTATGAATAAATGAATTGGAGGAAGAAACACACACACCCATCGAGATGGAAAGAGAAATAGGCACACAAACACACATAGAGAGAGAGAAGGAGGTATGAACATACCTAGAGCTAAGCGCACACGTTCCAAGGCTATGGGTGATGATGGAAGATCTGTAGCACCACCACCACCACAGAAGGTAGCTTTACAGACATCATACAGCTGCTGCACAGCACTAGTCGACATAACTCCCATCCTCCCACCCCCACCCAACAAAAGCAAGCACTGCTAGTAACTCCATCTTCTTCTTCCCCTTCTCATCACCATCATCATCACAATCATGGCTTCTTAGACTATCTCTCTCTCTCTCTTTCCTTTTCTGCTTCCCTCCCCTTCCCTCACTTAAATAGCAATAGCTGCAATAACACTTGCTTGTGATGATGATTCAAATTCACAGCCTTTCTTCAGGCTCATGTTCTTCTAGTATCTACCTACCTACCTAGTACCTACTTACCTACCTAGTGGGTCACTAATGTAACCAAGGTTAAAGGTTATCGTGGCTTGTATTGTTGTTGTTGTTGAGTGGTGCCCACTTACCTCCCTTCGCTATGTATTAGTACCTAGTCAAATCGAAAAATTACTTTGGCCCAGGAGTGATGGCTCATTGGTATAGTCCATTTTGGAACCCTGGGTCCTCAGCTAAAAGAGGTCTTGGGTTCAAACCCAGTGGAGTGCCTGGTGAAACTCCCACCTGCCCTCTGCCAATGAGCTTGACTTGCCAGGTGCCACCAGCTTTGTCAAGTGTTATATGCTGGTTTGTGCTTTCTATAAATTGGACCCATGGCCCATGAGTGTCCAAGACCCAACAAATCAAGGCAAAACCTACATGGCACCATTTTGGAGGTCCAAATCAATTGGTTCCAACCAAAGAGAAAGAGGTTGAAGGAGAAAGCTCATAATTTGGAGAACCAAGATGGCAAGCTTAGGGTCCCAAGCAAGGTCCAACTCAAGGATTCTATTTGCATCAAATAAGTCCAAATTGGTTCCTAAGAATTTGGACCCTGGACCCTGGACCCCTCTGTAGTTGGTTTTAGGGTTTAGAGTTTAAACCCTAAAATAAACATCTAAACCCTAAAATATCTTAGTCTTAGCACAAGAAGATATTTGACAATGTTCAGAAGTATCTATCCCCAAAGGTGGAGTTATGCTTTTACTTTTTACCATGGTACCAATGGTGAGTGCTGGTTCACCCAAGCTCCCCACTCACAAACACAAAACAGCTTAGCTGATTCAGCAAGGCATTTTGGATGAATGAATGAATGAAGTCTTCATTAATAAAGCCTTGCTAATTAATGAAGGTTCTAATGAGGACTTGGGTGAGACGGTGGGTGGGTGGCTGGGTGGGTTGCTTTTGACAACTGCATATTTTTAACCCTAAGAGTTTAAAAGTAACCACTGGAGTTTGTGCAAGATATTTTTCCTCGTCTAGTGTGTAAAGTAGGTAGGTAGGTACTAGATATTCATGACTTGTCGTCTCATGCCTAATCTGATTCAGCAAGGTGAAGTAAGTAGGTAGGTAGGTAGGTAGGTAGATAGGTAGGTAGGTAGGTAAGTAGGTAGGTAGCAATTCGGACACTTGTTTTTCATAGGATTCTTGTTCCCCAACTAACCTCCTCAGAAAAGTGTAAAAGATAAGTGCACCAAATTTCAAGTGCATCCCTACTATGGTATGGTGGGGCCCTACTACGGTATGGTGGGGCCCTACCAACACATAGGGTTTAGGGCCTTTCATGCGCTCCTAAGTGTAAATCTGAGACCTTGAGCAGATTACCAGACATAACTAAGGACCTCTGCATCCATAACCTGCTGAGCAGGTGGATGGGATATCACTTTTCATCCAAAAACATAGAATGGATGTGGGTCACTTTTCATTCATGCTACAGACTGAGATACAGGCAGCTCTAATATGCCATAAATCAATTGGGAACATGGAAGTCCAATCAAGAAGAGACACATCAGCACAACGGCCCTTAGGCCTAATTATGTTTTTTATTTGCCTCAATTTTGCACCACCTCTTCCTCCTCCCCCAATGTCTTGGGAAAAAGCTTTGGACCCAATATGGGATTCCATTGCAAGAACCGCAAATCCAATGGAATGGAATGGAATGAAATGATGTGTTTTGGCTCTTTTGATCTTATCACAACCGTCTTTTTTGTCATCGTCATCGAGAAGTGTTACTTTTTAGTTTGGAATGCACTCAAAGAAAATTCTTAGTACATTTGAATTGTTGTTACTTTTTAGTTTGGAATGCACTCAAAGAAAATTCTTAGTACATTTGAAGTGTTGTTACTCTTTAGTTTGGAATGCACTCAAAGAAAATTCTTAGTACATTTGAAGTGTTGTTACTTTTTAGTTTGGAATGCACTCAAAGAAAATTCTTAGTACATTTGAAGTGTTGTTACTCTTTAGTTTGGAATGCACTCAAAGAAAAGTCTTAGTACATTTGGAGGGTACTACTCTATATCCATGAATACCATAGTAGTACCTTTGCACCTTAAGCACTAATTATATTATTTTCAGAATTTTTTGATTTTTTTCGTTTTTATTTCTTTTCTTCGAAAAAAAAAATTTGAAAGAAAATGTTGAATCTTCAAGAATGTTTTTTTTTTTTTTTTAATGAAAATTTATCCATTATTTCATAAACATGTGTGGAAGTTGCCAAGGTACCATTGGTATCCCTCTTGAGAAAGAGGAAAGATATTATGCCTAAGGAAATTATGCCTAGTTAAACTGGATTTCACTCCAAGGGATAGTAGGGATATTTTTATTTCATTTAACCTTCTCTT
>Ga0209611_10014559_pt1 | contig 10473 bp, 9 predicted proteins | sample S1TSphgellanicum_3_FD_187693 | JGI IMG/M metagenome (GOLD analysis project Ga0209611, IMG submission 187693) | Host-associated microbial communities from peat moss isolated from Minnesota, USA - S1T2_Fc - Sphagnum magellanicum MG (SPAdes) (version 2) | ecosystem: Host-associated > Plants > Peat... | reverse complement strand
TGTTCATCACCATTTTTGGCCTAGGCTAATACCCCCATTATAAACTGGGGTACTTACTAGTAACTTGTTGCAAAATACCAAAAGAGAGAAAGACCTATATATATATATATATATATATATATACAAGGATAGGAATCCATCCACAAAAAGTACAAGGCATGTTGATGCAAATGTTAACGCACAAAAGGAAAACCTAGACCATCAAAACAATAATAATGAAGTGGAAGATGTAACGTTAAAAGGGCATACTATGCCACAAATCAGCTAGTGATGGAGGTGCACTAGCTACTATGTGTGGAAGAGATGAAGAACTATGACTAAACATGGCAACTTGCTGAAGAATCGTGATGCCTTACACACATTGTAGGGCTATCAACACTCGTTGCCTATAATGAGATATTAGCATTGAAGGTACCAAAAAGGTTTGTTGATAATGAACTATACAAGCATGTACACAAGAAATCATAAAGGAATCAAAATGAGGATGGAAACAATGTAGGTTTTTATGGCAAGGGAAATGAAATCATCTTTTGGCGCTTGCTCTATGTAGGATCGTGCCTTGACTTGAACAACAATTATCACTACATGCGATGTCGTTGTTGAAACACATTACACCAAATTTGTACAAGTCAAATTGACAATGACAATATCCACTCGTCTTCATGTATGGCGGGGGAAAAGGTGAAAAACCTCCTTTTATATGTGAACTCCATTCTCTAATGCAACGATATTTTGAAACGTATCATGGGTTATAGTGCGTTAACTCTTACATGAACAATGTAACAAATGGATACCCAAATCATCGATGGTATGACCACATTGGCATCATGAAAGATGTGGAACTATAGGATGTGGTATACCAAGGCAAATATGGAATGTTGTAAGAAAATGGGCGCAGTATAAATAAAATGAAGGGGTGCTAGGATGAGCTAATAACCAAGCCTTTATTGCTAGACTTGCATAGGAGCGAAAACATGCACGCACGACATCTGAAGGAACATCTACTATAAGCGAAATAAATTTTTGTTCATGTAATTGGTCCATCAAAGAAGACTTCATTTAAGGATAATATTGCATTATTAGATTCTTGAAAGGCAAAACATGTGATTAGACGACTTCAAGTAACATTGCACAAGTATCCCATAGTGCGACATGGAAAGGATAATTACCAGTCTCTACATGTGCCACCGCATCAAGAAGAGTAGGGTGATCATCTTGTTAGAAACGAAAAACTAATGTAGGAGCGATCAAAGCCCAACATCCTAAAAACGCGGGAACAACACATCAGACCATTTCAGGAAAGCCTATCCCCATTAAAGAAGCAGGAAAAATGATAATGAACCAAATGCCCACTATGGTGCCAAAGGATTTAAACCCTAATAGTTTTTCCAACATAGCTATGGTACAAGCATCAAACTCAATATAATGCTACAAGATATCTGGTGATGGAAATATAATACAATGTAAGTTTGGCCATTGGGCCTAACAAAATGAAAACATCGCAAAAGCTACTTAAAGATCTATGAGCATAGGAAGGTTAACGATCATGATGAGGTATTATTGGAGCACCTGTAACACAAAGGATTCCACAAATGGCAAAGAACCCACTTGAGCACCTAGAATATGAAAAACGGACTCAAATGTAAGAAAGCCTAGAGGAAATAACATAGATTGGTTTAACCCCTATGGAGACCATGCAACACATTTTGTCAACTGCACTAAATGTTTTGATGTGTCAAACTCCTCTTATAATCACAAAAAAACAACACATCCAACGCAAGACCAATTATATGTGTATCATATGCCAATGAAGGAAAGACACAAGTAGGGTGGGTTGCGGCAATAGGACGAGGAGTGTGAAAATGAACTAGTGTAAACAACACTCCTCCCAAAGGACCCCCCCCCGTTGTGTACCAGACTAGAATGAAATGATAATAAAATCTTATTGCCTAAAAGCATTTGAAAAATATAATGGAGATGGGCGTGCATAAAAGTAACGGACAAATGGGAAGAGTTGATCTAAGGTGTTAGTAGAAGACCACAACTCCTTAAAAATGGTTGCTCGAAATATTAAATTCAACATGTTTCAAACATCCACCTATAATACCACCCACTCCAAATGTAAATCCAACATAGCTCTAACCCCATGAACCACTATCTCCACCAGTGTTGCCACCCCAAATTGGTGTGGATTAAAACATGACCTACAAATATATCCTTGAATTGAATAGCCAATGTGTGAACGATTAACCGATAAATCACCTCTCCGATTGTAATGGGTCAAATGCTTCTGGCTTGTTTTTCCAAACTCAATAATCGAGATGTAACAAGCAAGCATGATACTGATGGAAGAACATGACCATGAGTAATGTGTTCACATATTTCAAAAAAAAAATCAAAACCACTAGTAAGGTCGTTAAGGACAAAATAATCCCACAAAAACTCATACACCATACCTGAAAGGCCACTAGATGAAAGACCTAGAAAACGTGTCAAAGCAAAAATAAATGCCTTTCCTTCCAAAACAAAAGTTATCTTTAGATGAAAATCATTCACAAAAAGGGGGAGGTCAACTTCAGCTAATCGATGAAGATGGCAAAGGGCCGCAATGGTCTCAACTAGTGGGGCCTTAGGAGTGTTGGGAACTAATGTGTGCACTGTTCAAACATACTCCCCTACATGAGTAAATGTTCGTGCACAACACAATTGTGTTAATGGAGTGGAGTAAAATCTAATGCCATCTCTAAAGATCTTTGGGAAGCTAACACTTGTGTTCTAATTGTGAGCTCCTCTTATAATGCCTCCTAGTCCCCTACCATGTACTAACACAAACAAGTACACGTCTCTTGGTGGCCTTTCTCACCACCCCATGGCGAAACTGACAAACACCAAAAATGGAAAAGCAAAAATGCATGCCATGTTGTTATGTTAGATGGATCGACGACCAACCGAGCTCAGGAGATGCGCAAAGCACGTTGAACCTCAACACAGAAAGCATATGGAATATGATGGTATGAATAGGGGGGCATGGTAAATCAAGGTGGAAAGCATCGATGATATATAATAATGCAATCCATGTCCAAGTCGAAGAAGGAGGAGAAGATGGTAATGCCGAAGGCATCGACATTCCAAAAGTTGATGACTACCTATGTGTGGTGCATGATGTCTAGTGATTTGTTAAACATGCTCCTGCTACATATAAGCAACCACACCCATGACAAGGAACACATGAACATTACTAATGGGATGGATGGGCCCTTGGTGTCTGTACAAACGATTAAGGAATAACCTATGGCTGATAAGGTTAAAAAGGTATGCAATGTGTGGACAAACTAGGAGTAACTAAAGAGACTAGATGAAGCAAAGTAAATGTGTTGAGGATCATTGGGTGAAGGGGTGAAGATGTGTCGTGACAATCCATACAAGTCATCACTATATCGGAATCCTATTGTGATATCTGTCAACGTTTTGATGACAGTGAAATGGTAGGGCCTACCATACTTATATGCATTAAATAACAAGGGTTATTATTACTTGGACAAGGGTAGACAAAGGCGATGGCTCCTTTGACAAGGGACTCTAGCTAGCAACCCTAAAAATTTCCTTGGTACTGTACGAGGGTTTGGCTGAAGTTTCTGATACCTTGAACCTGTGAAGCCCTTAAAACCCTAAACCCTACAAACATTATTATTCTACTCCCTTCCTCATCCCCCTCATGAAGTCTCAAAACAAAAATAGGTAATCGAAAAAAATTAGGCTTTACAACAAATAAGGAGAACTTTGATTTCAATGTTCAAGGTGTTGTGCTAACCTTCCCTAATGGGCGGAAGTGTCAATGTTCTTCAAACCATTGTGAATGGTGTGTGCGGTTGGCTAGTTGGTTAGCTATTCACACTTATTTACTTATTTACCCAATTCTATAGTAAAGGAGAAGGAACCCCAAGTTTGAATCTATTAGTGATGGATGGGTGTGTGGAAATGGAATTCCAACAATGATGCCATTCAAGACGAAACCCGTGTTGGAATCTGTAAGTAATCTGCAACTGGAATCGCCGTTGCTACTATTATGATGGCAGAGAGTCATGGATTTCGTGTTGGTGTGGCATAAAGCTTTGACCCCACCAAAATAATCACCTTGCAACTTTGATGTTGCAAAAGGCTAGTCAAATGTGATGTCTTAATTTTGAATCGTTTTCATTGTTCCAACAACAATCAAAAGGATTAGACATACATCATAAAATGGAAACATTTGTTTTGGTTTAAAATAGAACCATAGGATTTATGATTTTTTTAATGTATGAAAATGTACAATGTAAAATAATCAAATCATCTAATGTTAACATATTTTGGTCTTATGTATAAAGTTAGTAGTTTTAAGGAAATTGGCATAAGACCCTAACTTTAAGCTTTTCTTGAAAAATCAAAATTTGTTTGAGCATTTTTAAAGGTGCATAAAGAGGGAAAAACTTGGAAATAGAACATCTTTTATCTTGAGATAGTTAGACATGGTTAAGGCATGGAAAAGGTTCAAAGTATTGAGGACCAAGCTTGAACATAAGAAAAATTGTTTAGACCATACGATTAAGCTTGGACCATAAAACCAAGTCTCAATTATATGTGAGAGTGTTTGAACCATAAGACCAAATCTCAACCATATGCAAAAGTGCTTGGACCATAAAACCAAACCTCAACCATAAACAAAAATGTTTTGATCATGAGTCCAAGCCTAGACCATAAACAAAATTGCATGAACCATGAGACCATGCCTCAACCATAAACAAAATGTTCTTCAACCATAAGACTAAGCTTCAACCATAAGCAAAAGTGATTGGACCATAAAACCAAGCCTCAACCATAAGCAAAAATGTTTGTATCATGAGTCCAAGCCTAGACCATAAGCAAAAGTGTTTGGACCATAAGCCAAGTAGTTCCGAATGTGAAAATGTTTGGACCATGAGGAAAAATGTTTAGAGCATAATCCAAACAATCTTCACAAGTCATAATGTTTGGATTTTTATGGAAAGATGCCATTGATGAGATTATGTGAGATATTTACCAAAATGTAGGTTCCTAGATCTTGCATGTTTGCTTTGGGGGCCAAAATGAACTAGCACCCACCAACACACTATGAAGGATGGATGGTAACTGACCATGAGGAAACAATTTTGGGTTGGGTTCTAGTTAGTTAACAAACCAAGGCAATTACCTCCTATGATTTTTTTACTACCTATCAACCTAGATAGGTAGTAAAAACAACCTTTACCAAGTCTAGGTCTAACTATTTACTTACCTAATAATCATGTATTTTCCTACCTATCTATTTATATATAAGACCTGTTTCTTGTAAATTGGATTACCAAGGTGAAACCATAGATTATCTAAGTTGAGGTTCATCCACAACTAAGTGATAAGGGGCATCTAATACATGTTGTGTTAATGGGTGCTGGTTCATTTTGGCCTACTTTTGAGGCAATACATGTTACATTATTTGCTACATTGTAAATAGGATGTAACATGTAGGTTAGTTGGTTATAAGTGGATATGTTGTTAAATGTACCTTAGGTTTTTTTAGGGTTTGTAATATGTTATCTAGATTTATCTACAGTTTATGGCTTCAAGTGATATATATATATATATATATATATATAAACAACTCACTTCAATGCCTTTTTTAAAAACATGAAAAGGCACAATAACATGTGTATTTTCATGTTTACGTAAATGATTAGAAAAAAAGAATGTGGTTGTAACATGAAAACAACCCCACTTTTGGCCTTGAATTTAATCCCATTTTTTGTTAACAAAAATATGCCTTTCCATTTATCATCACATCATTTCTAGGTCATTTATCATATACAAAATAAAATCATTAAAAATTGGTAACTTTGTTAAAACACATCACCTAAAGTTGAAAGAAGAGTAAATGCACACTATGGTGGACCAAAAAATGCACCAAAAAAATCCATTTTTACATTGTTTTGGTGTTGTCATCACTTTTTAAATGAATTTTCCGATTACAAATTAAGTTTTTGCAATAACTATGTGTTGTACTTTTAAAAAATAAATTATAAAACACATTCAATGAAAAAAATTTAATCAAATTTTTAAAAAACATATTGAAAAATATTTGTGAATTTTGACCTTCCAAAAAAGTACTCAAATGGCCACTTTCATTAATAATGACAATTTTAATAAGAATTTTAATCTCCAGTTTGATCATAAAACTTGTGGTAAAATACTATCAAACAAGTAGTTTAATAGCCCAAGATCTATGAGTCCATTTATGATTATTTAGGGATTAAATAAGGATTGTGACTAAATTTAAAACACAAATTTAAAGTCCCCCTTAAACCAAAAAATGAACATATGGTTTTTCTTTTTTAATATGTTATTTCTAGGATAATATATATCATATATGCAAGTCCCTTTTTTTTAAATTAAAAAAAAATCTAATTTAAAAAACATCATGTAGTTAGAAGGTCAAGAATTTTTACACTATGACACAAAAAAAAGGACAACATAGTATGCATTTACCTAGAAATAAAATTTTACCTTTTTGTAACCATAAAATGAAGAAAATGTCATCATCGCCCTTGTCTTAGTGAACATTGACTTGATAATTAAGGTTGTGAAAGGAAATCCTTCCACAATACATCCTTCATTGGCCCCAATGCCAATTCTCATCCTTTTGCATTCAAGATCTTTTGTAACTTTTGGAAATGATATTTTCAAATGAACATTGATTTTGTGAACAAAATCTTTAACCGTGACTTCCACTTCAACATTGTGATGAACATATGTACAAATTCATAACACCAAAATAATGTCCTTAATCTATTTTTAAAATAATATCATTAAAATGTTTCCAAAACCTACAAAGTCAACAATTTATTTTCATACCTTTCATAAGTAACAACACTAATTTTGTATGAATTTTTTCCTCCAACCAAACATACAGATTTGTGAACCTTCATATGCCCATGTTTACATTCATTTGTATTTTATTTTAACCATTTTGTTTCATCACATAAATCCTCAAGACAACTATGAAAAATTACATCACATGCAACAAAATCCCATTATAGTAGACATTTTTTTGGTTTAGCAAAATGGTTGACTCCTCCAAACTCTCAAAATGTAATTCACAAGATTGTATATGATAGTTTTTGGTGTAATAATTTTTTGAATTTTTTTCTTTGAAAACGTCAAAATGATGACATTTGGTAACAAGTAGCCTATCCCTACATCAAAGTAATAAACCAAAGGTTAAACCATAAATTTACAAAAACCTTTCTAGCCATTTTTTAAATCAACAAAATAATTAAATTTTCATGTGCATATGTATCATGTCACAAGGAAAACAAAAACCTACATGCATTTGGAATTACTTTCCAATTGTGCAAAATGTAATTTTTGGGCATACTCTAATCCCCCAACATGGTTTATAATGGTTTCATAACATGATGGAAAAGATTTTTCACAAAGATTGCAAACCATATAATAACCAATGTTATTCCATCTTGAAATTAACACACAAGGAAGAATCATTCCAATTTACAAAATGACACAAGAATCAATATATAGTTGATTATGTATTGTAGCAAAATAAAATATTAACAAAAAAATACCAATATGAAATCATCTTAGCAATTTTGTCTTCTTTTGAAGTTTCATAAACTGTTAATGTGGTTTATTCCTATTATGGTTTTGAATATGATTCACATTTTGTGACAATTTTTTATCACAAAACATGCAATAATATTCATTGCAATTATCACTTTGATAACCCAAAAAAATCCCCATGGTCACCAAAACATAAATGAACAAAAATTAAAGTGCAAGAGTTTAAAATTAAACAATCCATCATTTTAAAAAAAATCATAATACAAATTTAATGGTGATGAATATTACAAAAGTATATTAAAATTATTTTAGAATAAAATAAATGAATTTGAATGATAGTTTAGAAATAGACATTTTAATTAAATCTTTTCCAAGTTGCATTATGACAATGCTTGTCTCTCTTTGTAACTCCTTCTTATTCCCTTCTTCTCCTCCGACATAATGTGGAGTCGCTATGAATCCTACTTTGTCCACAACAACATTGGCTTTAAAAGTTTGTCTTCATTCTAATTCTACACACACAATAACAATGTTTTTGACTCCATAAAAAAAATCTTCAAAAAATCATGTTGTAACTTATTCTATGATGGTTATATATAGTCAAAATAGACTAGGGTAGAATAAATTAAAGCAACTTAAAGTGGAATTATCAAGAATAATAAAAAATAACCTTGGGTGGAATAATTTATAATATCCAAGAATGACCTAAAATGGAATAGTCTAAAATAGTCAAAATCAAACTATAATAGCCAAGGTGAAATAATCTTGAATAGATGATAACAATTTATCATGAAATAACCTAAAGTAACCTACGATATAATAGTTTAAAATAATTTACATCTCGTTTATGGTATCCTAAACATAGCTTAAGATAACCTACATTAGTTTTTTAAAATCCAAAATTACCTTTAAAATTTAGCCTATGATTATTTTTAAATAGCTTAAGGTAGCCTACACTAGCTTAGAAATAGACTACAACTTGATGATAATAATGTCTTGTATATGCATTATAAACTCCCACATTTCTTCCCCACCTATTTGTCACATTGCAATGCTTTCTTTGAAGCTCAGATTTTTTCGCATGGTCGTCATCCAAATCTACATCAGCAACAACACCATTGAGTGGAATATTCAGATGCATCCATCCTCACCATAAGGAAATAGCAACGGATAATGTAGAGCCATGTATCCCACATGTAGTTCGGAAATGCGCTGAAACGGGCTAGCTTGTTGAGCAAGGACGACGTCACGTCTGTTTACAGCCTCAGAACCTCTCCTACCATCAATGCAGTGACTTCATTGGCTGTCGGCACATTGTATCGGCGGGCATCCTTTGTTCGAGAGGCAATGAGACGCAATTTCAGATCCATGGGAGCACCTTCTGTTGCCATCATATCCCTTGCCATTTTGAACACTTCGACATAGGGATTGATATTGTACATCATGGTCAACAATCGATCCAACGTCGTTGGATCAAACGAGGGCATAACGACATGGCGGTTTTGACGTTCGTGTTTCGTATCATGAATCTACAACTGTGCAAACTGTGGCTGTTGTCCTTCGATAGGACATAGGGATCCGATTTTGTGATAAAGTTCACTTTGAATGCAAAAGGAGTATGGTCTAGGGCCTCCTGTTACCGACTCATCAACTTTTGCATCGAGCGAAGTGAATGCCAACACCGAATTGTACATGCGAATCTGATCTCGAAATTTGACAGCACTGCTCTCTTTGCTGGTTAAAAGAACTTCCAGCTCTTGCGGTGTTGCAGGAAGATTCGGCAACAAAACTTTGCCATTATCGCAACACAAAGAAAATTGTGGGTTGTTGTTTGTCGATTTTGCCGATCGTTCTTTGATCCACATTTTCACACTACAAAATCCACATATTGTGTCCATTTCTCCACAATCCCATCGTCCCGGGGCTAACGCATCTTCGTTTCCAAACAATTGTAATGCGTCATTGCGAAGAGAAGGTTGTTCACGTTGCTTAGCATGCCGTTTTTTCTGTAGGCGATTACGATGTTCATGTGCAGATTCTGACGTGCCTTGATTGAATTCTGCTGGAACATCAATATGTGGAACAAGATTTTCCAAAGAGTCAGTTTGCTCGTCATTCCGTTGAGCTCTAAGTGATGCCGAAGGACTGTCAAAGCAGCCGAAACACTACCATGTTGCGCAATGAGTGCACGCATACGTTCTTGTATGTCTTCGAGCATCATGGGGCGGGGGGGTTCTCCTGCACTCTTCTGTGCTAGTGCCGTGTGTGTGGACATTGTTCAAGTCTGGCTACATCAACTGAAGAATTGTGCAGGCAGCGCTACTGGTGTCAAAATGTGAGGCAAAATCAATCCCTAGGGTGGCGGAGGAAATGAAAGTCCATGGCTTATTAGTTTGTACTCATTTATTTGCTCAAGCGTTGTTGATTCTTGCAAAGATCACAATACAGAAGAAGAAAAAGTGTGTGTGAGAGAGACACACACACACAGTATTTCAAAGCAGTATTGTATGGACTTATCAAAATCCATTTTCTCTCATTTGAATGTGATTAACTTATTGTGTAGTATTAACTTACTTATTTATTAAATGACAAAGAGACACTGGATAGGTGTTGGACTATATAGTGGGTGAAGGGCATTTCCAAAAGTAAGGAACCTAGAACAACACAATAGCCAAGTTTGGGTTCACATTTTGCAAATGTTCTAAACTCATGTGCTATACCCATAGTTAAAGCATGAGGAAAACATTATCGGGAACTTGAACATATATATCATAGTCACTGAACGGATTCAGCAAATGTTTGCCAAATAATTAATATATTTAGAATCTTAAACGTTGGCTCTGGATTTTT
>Ga0209611_10014557_pt1 | contig 10474 bp, 8 predicted proteins | sample S1TSphgellanicum_3_FD_187693 | JGI IMG/M metagenome (GOLD analysis project Ga0209611, IMG submission 187693) | Host-associated microbial communities from peat moss isolated from Minnesota, USA - S1T2_Fc - Sphagnum magellanicum MG (SPAdes) (version 2) | ecosystem: Host-associated > Plants > Peat... | reverse complement strand
TTAAACTCCTAGCCAGTAAATTATGGAAACAAATTTTTTACAAGTTTTTGCATGTGGTAAGGCCCTCGCACAAAGGCATTATTAGAATTTGATGTCTCCTTTCATAAAATGGGAACCTTATTTTGGTAACACCTCATTATCCATTACAAAGAAATGGCATAATCATTCACCATAAATGTTAATGTGCACATAATATTGATTACTCTATGAAATACCATCGTGGTTCAAAAAAATTGTAGCCTTTAGCAAAATCACAACAATTTATTTCGAAACTTTAGCATTCAATTAATCATATTCTTTTTTTGATTGCATTGATTATGTTATAAGACAATTAACTTCAAACTTGGATGATATTTAACATTGATAAGTCTCCAACACCATATAATGAACTTTTTAAAGTACAAAATACACTTGCTCAAACATGGTGATCAAACAAGTACACAACATATTCACTAATCCATTTTGAACCCATTTGTGTTTACTAAAGAAATTCAAGAATTGCTTAAAGGATTTGCTATCAAACCTTGCTTGGTGAAGGATTGAAAGATTGCTATCAAATGTTATTTTTGCAATAGAGTTCTTTCATTTGTGATTGTTAAAGAAAATGAAGGATTCTTTTATCAATAATTTGTTACCTTGCTTGAAGATGGATTGGTTGAATGATTATTATCGAATGTTATTGGGTGAAGCATTGTTTACAATATAATTCTTGAATTTGTAATTGTTAAGGAACGTAAAAAATTGTCTAAAATATTCCTTAAAAAAAATTGTTGCCAACCTTTACTATTTCTGGGAAATTATTCAATGCTTCACAATGCAATTATTTGTGTTTGTGAAAAACATCAAACAACATTTGTGTTTCATTTAGGTGTATGCTCCTTGAAAGAAGGTTTACTTAATCCCAACCTAGTAAGATATATATTATATATTTGCTTATGATGTTTACCATGGGTAAGGTACATATATGTAGTTGCTAATGTTGTCTAGTTTTTTTAATTTCTAAGAAGACCTTTGATTTTGGTTTTGGTTTTTTCCCTTTGTTTGATAAAACCTTTTGATGGTTTTGATATATATAACCTTTGATTTTAAAGAATTCTTCAAATTTTGGAGCTTGATTTGATTCAAAATTGGGTCCAAGTTGATTTATTTTATATACAAAATTTGAAAAACTAAAACATATGTTTAATGTTATTCTTGTTCAACTAATGCACAAATCTCAAGGTGAAAGCTAGTGGTTTGTTCATTGTTTACAACTAATTAAAATTGATAATTGCTAGAAATGTATGGCTTCATTTTCTACATTACATGAAAGTTGTTTCTATCTAGTTAAAGAATCCAAACTTCTTTAAAATGAAACAAAAACCCAATTTTGGTGTCAGTTCCTTAGTTCCAATTTTAGCAAAAAGTCGATTACAAAATTTGAATCCCATAGCAAATTTTGCAAAATTGTGAATTCACGATTTAAATACCTTAGAACTTGAGTTATGAGTAACTAAAAAGCTTGTCAACATTAGAACTTATTACTTACCTACAATGTTCATTTGTGAAATATGTAAAATATGTGATGCTAACTTTGGATTTTCATGTTACAATAACAATTTCTTTTGATTTATGAATGTTTAGATGTAAACATGACACATTTGATCTTGTGAAAAATTTCATCAACTCATAATGAATACCTTGCCATGTGATAGTGGGACTTTTTAAAGTTATTAATACAGTTGGAGTTGCAATGGTAGCATAAGTCAAAGAGTTTTTTTCATCTTATAATTTATCGGACAAATTGATTACCTATGTGGAGGATGAAGGTAAGAATTTGTGCACCCTTGCATGAACTTTCACCTTTGTGATCAAATTTGTTCCTTTTGCATTTACAATTCTTTGGCAAGGATCTTATCTTTGCCATGTTTTTAGCGAAACATGACAATACGCTTGTAATGATACAAATGTTTGTAAGGGCTTTCATGAGGTTAGTTTGAAGGCCATATAATTTGCCTTGTAAAAGATAATTACGTGGACAAAAAAGTTGAGCAAAGGATGTAGTGAATGGGAGAAGGCATGCCATGATGTAAACATTTCTCATTAGAAATCGAAAACATGGTGAAAATTAGATTTGCTAGCAATGTGAATAACTTCTAAAACACATTAAAATATGAACATGCCATCAATCTTTGTTATGGGAGGCAAGAAAATTTCAAGTTACAAGGCCAAGTACCAAATGCATAAACATGGGTAATTTACAAAACAATTATGAAAATTATGCTTCTTATTGTGAAACAATGTATTTTCAATCAAACCCAAGGTTATTGGTTATTCTTTGATGCCCTAAATGTTGTTCTTTCAATAATTATGTGCATACATAATCAAATTGAACAATTAAAAATCAATTCCATCAAATTTTTGAAGGGGGATTTCGAGTTTAAATTATGAACATTTTGCATGCAAATGATGGCAAAAGTTTGGGTAGCCCTAGTTCCACTTTTGTCATTTGCATTTACCTATAGTGTTAGCAAGGCTCACAACATGTTTGTGCTAATGTTGGACTTGCATTTCAAATCTCTTAATGTGGTGGAAAGCATTTGTAAGGAGAACAAAAGTCATACAAATTGTGGTGGAATGTGACATCATGACTTTGATGCCACTATTAATGGGATATTTTTCAATTCCAAAACCTTGGCATTGTTGGCCCTATTAAACCACTAGTGGTTGATGATGAATCCATTTTTGGGGCAATGATTTCAAGTGAGATTCCATTGCGTGGGTTGTTGGAAAATGAACTATCTTTATTCCAACATCTACATGTGAAGCTTCAAGATTGTCTACTACCTTTAACCTACAAAAGTCCCATGAAATATGATTTTCTAACATCTTTTTTGTTGCATGACAAATTTTCATGAATTTTGGGTCTTAAATTGAAATTGAACAAATTTTCAAAATAGTTAGAAATGTTGACAAGCTTATGGTATTATAGGTTGGGAGTTAAAAATCTAGACAAGCTTGTCATGATTATGAAGAATTGGTTTGTTGATACAAGGGCAAATCACTTGTGAAAAGTGTAATCCATTAATGATTTTTTTCAAAAGTGGTGGGTATCACTGATGAGAATGATATCATGTTAAATGCAATTGGTTATTTCAATGTCAACAAGCTGTAGTGATGGATATGCATCTTGATGAACATTCTATTTTAGTTTTTTAAACCTAATAACATTACCATGAAAAAAGAAAATTCTAGTTGATGTTAGCTTTAATATTTGGATGTATTAATGGTTAATTAGGTTGTCTATTTCCAATGATCGAGTGTTGACATTTTTTGTTAAGATTTTTTTTCCTTAAATTTTAGGAAGTTGTGTAACCAAAAAACAAGGGTTATTGCAATCCACACATTGTCCATCAAGATCAACAACACAAAACTAATAAAAAACATGTAACCTTGCACAATACTTCTATGTATGCTTTAGTCCAACTCTTGAACCTTATGTTCTTGAGCCTATTACTAACACACTACTTAACTATTTGGCTTTCAATTGAATCAGAACATTTTGGACCCCTTTCGTTTGGTTATCATGACCTTCTCTTAGTATGTTTCTTTGACAAACAAACACCACAACATGATTAGACAATCTTTAATCCCCAACAATGTCCCTAACAAAAGATGATAGAACAAGATCAAGCCTTGATACAAACAAACTAAATACCCAAAATCTCCATTTAGACTACAAGCACTTGTTTGGAGCTCCCATAACTTAGGTACTCGATGACACTCAAATATTCACATATCTCAAACATGGATCAATTGAAACATACCCAGGCCAACCTTTAGATCCCCTAGAGCTTGTCATCCCTTTTGATTGAAAGCCATTTTGGACTCTATCTTAACAAATCCTTTTTCACCTCCCTTGATTGCGCAACAAAATCACAATTCAAGAGGTTCATAAGGTTAACAATTCACCAAAACTGTGGGCATTCATCCTTTCCACACAAAACATCTCTAACTATTTCACTCATTAATCCTCAAAACAAAATCACCACGGATAGTGTAAGAATTCAATGCTTAGTTTCTTTGAATTTCGACCACTTATCCCTTGTGTAGCAAATAATGTTCCATCACCAAAAACTCCTACATCCACACACACAAAAAAAACAAAGAACAACCAAGCACATTCCAAAACTTCCTCTCCAACTTAATTGATGCCATTGTTAGCATCCTTTTCACAAACCAACTCAAGCTCCTGTGATGAACCAAAGACAAAATAAGGGTTCGTTTCTTTCTGATGCAAAGATGTAGTAGACATGTAAAACCATTTTCACACAGAAAACCCTAATCAATAATTCCAAGCCAAAGTTGGTCCAATGCACATTTCACATTCGATTGATTGTTTTGCATCTTGGTTTTAAGTTTTGGGTTTTGACAAAGACAATCAACATTATGTTTATTATTTAAAACAAGGTGTGGAGTGTGTTGGTTCAAGGGTTGGGTGTTCATGTTTTGTATAGTGATGAGTTTTTAACTTAATAAGAGACCTAGACATTATATTTGGCGATTCTCAAACACATTCCTGCAAAAACCAACCCTTTATGCGCACTAAAGAATTCTTCCTCAAATATACCATAAAATAGAATAAAATATTGATAACCATATTGATTGGTCATTCTAACAAAATGATACCAGTTGAGTCCCAACAAATTTCCAAAATCTGATTATTTTGATACCCTGTGTCTAAGTGAAAATTTTCAAATTTCAAATAACCGGCCAACACTACTACTGTATTCACCTACTTGTGATTTTTATCCGGAGGGTATACCAGGTCAAGATACTTACCCGCCTAGCCGTCTATCGAAACCCTAAAACGGTTTACTGAATCCTTCTCTCGGCGGTGGCGACGACGACGACGACGACGACGCTGAGCGGATTTCACTCGATTTCGCTCGATTTCTGATGAGAGAATCGACAGGAAAACGGATTGAAAAACAGAATTCGAAGCAAGTAGAGAGATACAGAAACCAAACTAAAAATTAAAAATAAAATGTCTGGTGTTTTGCTTTGAGTGTACGCAGTGAGCTCACAAACAAGAAGAAGAGGTTGTTTGTGAGAAGGCGACGAGGAGGAGGAGGAGGAGGAGGAGGAAAAGCGATGGAGGATATCGAAGACGTTGTGGGGGAGTTGGACAACTCCCCACTCGGCTTACACTTGCCTGCATTGCGTAACAACTCAGTGAGCATCAAACCGAAGCGACGAAAACCCTCCTCCAACCTGCACAATTCCAAGAGTGACTCGGTGGTTGTTGCTGCCGTTGATGTTCCGTTGTCTGTTTCCGGAGTCTCTGTTCCTGGTACTCAGGTGGGTTTTTCCCCAATTTTTCTAAGCTCCCGTTTTTCTTTCTTTCCAGTGAGGGAGGGTTAGTTAGGGTTTGAGGACTCCATTCCTGTTTTGCTGAAGTAAAAGTCCCACACAATGTTGTGAATTCCACGTCTGTTTGTTCCTCAGGAAGTATCATCATTTATGATTGTTGGGGATTCTTCAGAATGGACCGAGTTCTACTGTGAAATTTGATGTTCATTGGGTTTTTCGGATTAGCCAGTTTTGAGTTCTGGAAGTATGCTTGCTTGGTTGCTTTTTTGATATGAAGGATTTGTTGTTGTGGTGGTTTTGCCAGACAATCTATGTCAAGACTTTTGGATGTTCACACAATCTGGTGCGCATTTTCCACCTCATTGAGTTATTCTGTGCTAGATGCTTGTCACTGCAATAGTTTTTGTTTCGCCCTTGTTGGCAATTCTAGCTATGCTCACATAGCCCCTGCCACGCCCTAAACAACTGCAATAACACAGAGGGGCATTGAAGAGCATTGGATATGCAGCATCTTGTTTCATACACATTGTTAGTTTCAGCTTTTTTTGGTTTTTCTGTGGATAGAGGTGCTGCATTTGCTGATGCTTTGGTTGAGAAGAAGAAGAAGAAGAAGCCTGTCATCACCGAGGAACTAAAAGAGACCATCAAGTGGAAGCATCTATGGAATCCATACATTTGTCTCTTGGCTATAGATCATAAAACAGAATTGATTTTCTTCAAGCTTTCTGCAGCAGAGGGAGGAGTGCAGTAGAAGGAAAATTTGACCTGCTTCCTTTTGTATCCCAATGTGAACAGAGTGACAGCGAGTACATGGCAGGGCAACTGTCAGCATATGGCTATGTCTTAACAGACATTCCTGCTCTTGCAGACCTATGGCTTGTTAATACGTGAGTTTCTACACATCCCTGCCTCCAGAGCCACTCTCCTTCCACTCTTCCATCAATCCACCAAAGATATCATCTTGCATGAGCATGTACTGAATGGTTCATAGGAGTGTAGATAACAAATCAAATCAGGCCTGTAAACTAGTTCTTTATTTGTTCACATTATTGATCTCTGTTCTCCTTTTTTAGGTTTGATTGTGAAATGCTTCATTATGACAAGAGCCTTAGCATCAGTTCCTTGTAATATTTTTTGCCTGCCTACCTTAAACACCTTGTGAAGAAGCTTCTCAAGACAATATCACATTGTTTGTCAATGTTAGTAGGAAGGATTTATCTTTTGATCCCGAGTCTGTATACAGGTGCACAGTGAAGAACCCAAGTCAGTCAGCAATGGAGACACTGATACATAAAGGCAAGGATGCAGGGAAACCTTTGGTGATAGCAGGCTGTGTGCCACAAGGAAGCAAAGATTTGAAGGATCTAGAGGGTGTCAGTGTAGTCGGAGTCCAACAGATTGATCGAGTAGTTGAGGTTGTAGAGGAAACTCTAAAGGGTCATGAAGTCCGACTGCTAAAACGCAGTTCCCTGCCTTCTCTTGATTTGCCAAAGGTGCATGTCATGATACCCTTTGTTGTTGTTAAATCTACATTACTGTGCAATTTCTCAAAACTTGCTGCTGCATTGGTCTCCTAAAACAATTTAAACTTAACAAGATCAATTGAACTTTGCCATGGAGAAAAGGTTGTAACTGTGTCTTGTCATTAACATAAAATCCAGCTGACTCAACAGCATAAAATTTGCTTTGTTATGGTTGTTGCAGGTGAGAAAGAATAAGTATGTGGAAATAGTACCAATCAATGTGGGCTGCCTTGGTGCATGCACATACTGCAAGACTAAGCATGCTCGTGGTCATCTGGGGAGTTATCCTGTATTGTCATTGGTGAGTTGTTTCCACTTTGACATTTTGTTTGCTTATGGACATTGTCCCATTCTAAACAGGGTTGCCAATCTGTTCATTTTGACACCAGTTCTAGATTGCACTCAAAAGAAAGACTCTTATCCAAATTTTTGCTTTCTTGTTGAGACCTTTTTCTCTGAATGTAGACAATGAAGGTTAAGAATCTCTTGTAGATGGAGGTTTCAAATTGGAAATGTGGCAATTCTGATTGCTTGATATTGATTAAAAGGTGGACAGAGTAAGGACTGTGATTGCAGAGGGTGTCAAAGAGATTTGGCTCAGCAGTGAGGACACAGGTGCTTATGGTACTCCCAGAGCTCCTTCCTGCTAAATTTTTCTTCAGTCCTCCCCAAGGAAGACACTTTTTTCTCAATGCCTGTAGTAGATCTGTTCACAAAGCTGCTGAGGTCACCAGAGCTTGTGGGAGGGATGGAGACAATCTTTGGTGAATAACTGACTGGGAAAGATGGTGTGTGCAGGGCGAGACATTGGAACAGACTTGCCAACGCTGCTGAAGGAACTTGTAGCAGTGCTGCCCCAAGACCGAAGCACCATGCTGCGCATTGGCATGACAAATCCTCCCTATATCTTACAACATCTGGAGAGCATTGCATCCATACTGGCTCATCCCTGTGTCTACTCTTTTCTCCATGTGCCTGTTCAGTCAGGCAGTGACAAGGTTTGCAGGTATTTATCCCTATGGCACTTTTCTTTTTTCCTTTCACTGAGGGAGTGGTAGTCCTTGATTAGTCTGTGCCACCCTTCTTTCTTTTATTTTGCCACTAAAGAAGAGTCTAGATATAAACAGTGTACTCACTCTTACTGAGCTTATCTTGATGAAGGTTTCTCTCTTTTGGATTACTCATGGTTGCAGGCTATGAAAAGAGAATACACAGTAGCAGAATTCAAGCAAGTGGCTGACACCTTGACACGCCTTGTTCCAGGCTTGCACCTTGCCACTGACATAATCTGTGGCTTTCCAGGTTGATCTTTGTGAGCATCTGTGTGTGTTCCATACATGAGATGTTATTGCTCTGTTTCTTTGGTGTGTATGTAAACTCCTGAGTAATATGCAGTGTTTTGACCAAAGGTCTTCAAAGTTATTATGTCAATTTGTAAGCTGAGAAGTAAGCTCTCAATGGTGCAGGAGAGACAGTGGAGGATTTTGAAGAAACCATTGCATTAGTGCAGGAATACAAGTTCCCAGAACTGCACATATCACAGTTTTACCCCCGACCAGGTCTGTATGCAGGAATAGTGTTGCCTTTGGTTGCATTGTCAAGGCCAGATGAAATTTGGAAATCATTGGACGGAAAGTGCAGGTAGAGACAATGGGTTTTCTTTGTAGTGACAAAAGAAAGTGTTGAGAGTTTGCAGGCACGCCAGCAGCACGTATGAAAAAGGTTCCAACAGGGGAAGTCAAGAATCGGAGCCGTCAACTGACAAGCTTGTTTGAATCTTTTACACCATACGAGAAACTGGAGGGCCGGGTTGAGAGGGTCTGGGTTACTGACACTGCTTCTGATGGCATTCATCTTGTAAGACTCTCAACCAGCTTGTACCTCTCTGCGTTGTACACTTAATTGTTGCACTGTGCCCAGGAAAGGCCCATTCTTTTCTCCCTCTTCTTACGTGAAACTGACATCTTGCTGATTGCAGTGATATGTAAATGAAGATGTCTGTTTTTGACTGTATGACTGCTAGAGTGGACAAGATTGTAAGTGGGAAATTTTCTGATGGACACTGGATGTGTGTGCTTCTTTTCTCTTCAGGTTGGCCACACCAAGTCGTATGTGCAAGTTCTGCTTCCTGACACAATGGGCCTCTTGGGCAGCAGTGTTGATGTCAAAGTCACATCTGTGGGAAGATGGTCGGTCATGGGTGAAGTTCTGGGACCTGTTATTCAACCTGCTAAAGGATTAAATGGAACTTCAAATGCTCCTTCACAAAAGTGTGAAAGTGATTTGAGGGACAACTCAGATGCAGAAAACCGCTGCCCAAATCAGGAGGGAGGTCCTTGTTCTTGCTCTGGTATTAATGGGGTATCTGAAGAAAAGTGCTGTGCAACAACTGCATGTTTGAATAGTGCACCAGATTTCTGTGCTCACAATGGGAATACCAACTGCTCCACAGAAGATGTTTGCAGGAACTGTGGTGCTGATAAAACCAGCAGCAGCAGCAGCTCTCAAGTTCACAGTGGGAATACCAACTGCACCACAGAAGACCGTTGTGGGAACTGTGATGCTGACAAAACGAGAAGCAGTAGTTCTCAAGTTCACAGTGTATCTAGCACTGCCATAAGTGAGGGGCTCCATAAGTACAGCACACTAGAGAAGCATGGATCATCAGAGATGCATAAATCACAAATCCTTTCAAATGGAACTGAGTATCTGGGCAGTGATGGGATGCATGATGGAACAGAGGTGCAAAAGCTCAGTCATTCAACATGGCAGGGTAGAAGCATAGGTATGAAACTGGGAAAGCTGGATTATTTTCTTATTGCTGGAATGGTGCTTGGTCTCTCAGGTATCATCTCAGGCCTGTTCCTTGTCTCATTATCAATGGAAAGGTGGCCTTTGTCTTGATGATTCTGCTGCCACATGCTTTTACAAGAATTGTGACCTTGGAACAACTGAAAAACTTATGCAAGAGGGGTATCCTTCATACTTTGTCGTGCACTTGGTAAGCAGCAGAGGGATACTGATTAGCCTTGTCTCCCAAGTTACAATGACTCCTGTATTTTTTATACACAAATGCAATAATAGACATGCCTTTCAATCAATGAATCAGGCCCAAGTAATCTTTACTTTCTGTACAATTTGAGGGATTTAGAATACCTACCTTACTAACAACCCATCAGCCTTTACCTCTGTATTAACCATCAACACAACCATCCACACACAACTGCTTACCTTGTAGCCACCTAACTATCCTAGGCACAACCCACTGGACCTATTCTTTACAGGAATAGGTTAGCAAAGGTGGAAACTGCTACATCTGCTTGCCTAGCTGCCATTTACTCTCTTATGTACCTACCTACAGCACCTGTCCTTTACAGGAATAGGTTGCGAAGGTGCAACCTGAAGGATGTTGTCTAGAACCATGGAGGTGTCCAAAATTTCCATGAAATCGAAACTGCACCTGCATATTTTCCTATGATTGAACAAGATAGGTTAGTGAGAGCTGGACAAAATTCTGAGACATTTTCTTGTACTTGCAATATAATAACATCTTGGACACTCCATATGAAGAGATTGGACACTATAATTTAGAAGAAAAC
>Ga0209611_10014556_pt1 | contig 10475 bp, 8 predicted proteins | sample S1TSphgellanicum_3_FD_187693 | JGI IMG/M metagenome (GOLD analysis project Ga0209611, IMG submission 187693) | Host-associated microbial communities from peat moss isolated from Minnesota, USA - S1T2_Fc - Sphagnum magellanicum MG (SPAdes) (version 2) | ecosystem: Host-associated > Plants > Peat... | reverse complement strand
TTGACCCTCTATTCCTTTTTTTTTTTTTTAAATTTTTTTTTTCGATTCCGTGATGTCTAATGTGGTCTTCATCACTTTGCTAGTCCTCGGGATGGTTCTTGTTCCGGCACCAACTTGTGCCCTTTTATAATGTGTTCTTTTAACCCCGGTTTGGGATTTTTTTGGCGATGCATCATCTCGAGTAATGATCATGCGTAAGAAGATTTAGCCACATTTGATTATAAATACATAAATATACAAATTTAGGTTGGCTATCTACTAGAACCTACTACTACCCTATTGTAGCCTAGGGTCAGCTTTCCACATTGAGAACATGAGTAATTTATTTTATTTTCAAACAAAACCAATCCCTTTTCTTAGCTTTGAATTTTTATTTTTATTTTTTGGGTGTTTTTTTGAATAGTTTAATAATATTGTCTTCTTATGATTAGTCAAATGATCCATACATATTGTAGCTTGACATAACTATGATTTTTAATTTTTTTTATAAATTTGGAACAACTATAATAGTCTTGATCATCACCTTAACATCATGATTCTTTTATTTAATTTTTTTAAGTATTTAATTTATTATTTAATGACCAAAACTGACCCTAGGGTGAGATATAGAAAATCTTGTCATTCCTATTAAATTCGTTGGGTGATTAAGAAAAAAAACGTCATGAATTTATTTTATTCACATATATTGTTTGTTATTATTAAATTCATGAGGAAAAACTTAAAGAACTTGTTTTAAAAATGTAAGTGAATGAGAAACTCTTCTTACCATTGGCAAGCCCTAGAAAAGTTTGACCTTCCACAATGGTATGGACACTCTTCACATTATTGATTCCTCTAGAAGATGGACTCTATGATGTAGTGTGTTTGTTGTTTATTTCTTCAAGCAAACTTTCACCATTTTCCAACAAAAAAAAAGTCGGGGATTTTATGGAAATTTATTTCCTTAGTGTAAATTCAACTAATTTTTCTACCTTTTTTTGGGTTAAATTTGACCAGGTTTTTGTATCAAAAAATGAAAAAAAATTCATTTGGCTATGTTATTTGCTAAGGAAACCATTAACCCAATTTATTTTATTCAACATACCATGGTTAACTTAATTTCAAGTTCAAATGAGAGCTTTTGTCCATCTTGGTAGCAATGCACATTTCAAAGTTCTTGTTAAGATTTGAATTGTTGGTTGTGTGTGTACATGTGCCTCCAATTTGTCATCCGAGCTAGTTCAATGATAATTGAGATGCGCATAATAATACATATCAATTTTATTTAACCTAGTTTTAAATTGTCATTTAATTTAATTGTAGCTCCTATGGGCCTAAATTCCTAATTGAAACTCTTATATCATGAGTAATCCAAAGAATTTGAGCATAGGTGTCTTGGGCTTTTGAAAGCTTATATCATGTCCAAAAAGTTCCATTTTTTTTTCTTGGATGACAATTCAAATAAACAAAATTGCTCTCATCCAAAGCTTTGGAATAACAAAAAAACACTTTTCTAATCGGGCATGATTTGTTTTTGCAAATCATGATGTAAAATGTTTGAAATCTTTTATGTGTTGCATGAAGCAATGTAGGGAAAAAAATCATTCAAATTTGATGATAACTTGAAAAATTTTCCCTTTAATTCCAATGTTTTACACTATACATCCCAAAGTTTTAGGTCATGTTCTCACTCATCTTATGCATTGTAAAATCTCAAAATACTTATTAAAATTCATACATGTCCACATTTTGATTTTGGGCCCAAAATTACACAATTTTTCTACATTGTAAATGGACCATCCTCACAAATTATTATGGCAGCCGCCCATTAGGACTCACATTGTTATCACACCTAAAGTTTAAGCTAACATAAAAAAAATTCTAGTACAAGGTGAAAGCAAATTTTAAAGAACTATTTGAAATATTGTTGCATTTTTAAAAATTGTATATGAATTTAACATGTAAAGTAATATTCAACATTAACATTATTAGCATGAATAACTTAAAAATTAATAATGTTAATGTTAAAATTCATCCATATTTAGGGTTTTGTATTTTTAAATATGAATGAATTTATTTTTTAAGTGAATCCATAATGTATTTTTGAAATGATAACATTATGTTTGTCACACAAATAAAATGCAACATATGACTTCAAAACATATGTCATAATAATCTCAAAATAGAATTTAAAAATATACCACCATCAAATGAAAAATTTAGCAATAAGATGCATTGAAACTTTCTTAATACAATTTTTAAATTTTTTACAATGCCATGAATTTATTTATTTTATCATTTGTAATCCATTTCACATTGAAATATTCAAACTTTCACATGGTTTTCTAAATGAATAACATATATACTCAGTGTAATCATGGTTAAAGAAATCATCCAAGTGGGTGGGCATGATTGTTTAAAACTACATTAATTTTTCAACTTTGACCAAACATCATTGGAACACAATAATTTGGATTGTCTTTTTTTTATGGCAATAAGTTCCATTAGTTGCAAAGTTTTAACCAATGTTGGGCAAATATTAAATTTTTTTTATATCCTCTGATTTCAATTATTCGCCTATTTTTCATCCACCACTTTCGGTGATTATTTTTATTAAAAAAATCATTTGTAATATCCTTTAAGGATATCAAAAAAAACTTAATGGCAAATTTCAGTATGGCCTAATATCCGTCACCATTAATATTTGTTGAATATCTCAGCATTATAAATAACAAGATTGTTTTTTCAAAAATATTTTCAAATAAAACTACAAGTCCAAAAGTTCATTTCGCTCAAATTCACCTTCATATTGCTCTATTTTTTTCTCTAAAATAGCATCAATTTCAATCAATTCTATCAAGCTAGAAGTGAACTACAACCCACCCTAAGATCATTAGACTGATTTTTACTGATAAAAATAATCTTATTTAAATTATTTGATTGCAAGCATCATCACCTCAAATTTGTAAGAATTCCAACCAATGAAAAAAATTTCTCAATTTTTATTTGAAAACCAACAATGCCAAAAATTTGACGAATAAGAAATGCCACAATTGCAAACATAGACTCATGTTCTACCCACCACTCTAAAGGACATTTGATCTCCCTAAAATCCACTTAAAACCTTTTAAACATTTGCAACTCCTTGTTTATCACCTACTTTGTTGGCTCATTTGTTCTAGCAAACATTTGAAAAATGTCTAGGTTACTTTCTTCATTACTTTTCATATCTACCATAAATCCAAATTATGCCATAAGGTGGAGGATGTGGTAGCATTTCAAAAACATAGGAAATAAGGATTGTTGATCATATTGGTCCATAATGGAAATAGCTTGCTCTTGACCAATGAAAGACGAAACCAACCTTAAACTTTTAAATATAAAGTCTAACATGAAGGATAACATGTGTTTTATTTTTTTCATATTTCTTAAAGAATGAAAGAAAAACATCTAAACCCCACATTCTTTTTTTCTAATGTTAAATGTAAGTAATGACAATTCCAAAGCTACAACTAAGTCATCATCAATTAAATCTTGCAAATTAGATGAAATTCCAATTTTTAAAAAAGTTTTAAGCTCATAATGATTGTTGCATTCAAAGGATCAAAAAATAACTAGGCCCATAAGATTAGTTCAACACACAAGCACTTACAATTGCAGACAAAACATCATCAATTATTTGAGATATGTGCCAAGTTAAAAATGAAGGGACATGGCCAATAATCCTCACTATAATTTGCGGACTATAACAAAGAACAATTGTCATCCTAAATCATAATGCCTTTTGAAACAAGATGATTTTACTTGCAAACTTGTAGAAATAGATTAAGGAACAACAAAATAACTTACAATTTTAAAAAACCATAAATAAAATACTTGCAAAAATGGAACAAATAGTTAAATGATTTTTATTTTTTTAAAATTTTGTTTTAATTTTTTTTTTAAATTTGGGCCTCGAACCAACTTTAATGCAAGTTTTGTTCCATTTTTGACAACCTTTACTAAATTTTTTAAATGAGTAATGAATTTCTACAAATTTGCCTAGGCAGATTTAATAAACACATATTTCAAGTTCTTACAAACTTTGTCATTAGTTATGGTATATTAACATTTTGGAGAAAACATGACCAAAATAAGTTCCTTAAAAGCTTTCCTCCAAACCTAAAATCTCACATTTAACAACAAGCTTCAAAGCACTAGTCAATGTATTTAAATTTAAACCCTCATCCTTCACATATGTTATTATTTTATTTCTCAAGCCATATGCATCCATAAAATCAATAAAAAATTTAGCCAAGATGTCTTATAATTTTAACATCTTCAAATAAACCAAGAGTAACATGTTATGGTTTCTAATCAAATCCCAAAAAAATTATGACCAAGACAAACACATCATATGCACCTTTGGACATCCATAGATAAAAAATTGATAGGAGCACAATAACAATCAATTAGCAAAGGAAAAACATATATATATTTTAAAATCCATTAATTTAAGCAAAATGATGTGTGAAAATAATTTCAAAAACAAAGTTACACATTATGACATAATTACAACATTAAATGCTTTAATCACACATTTTCCACAAATTGCAAAAGCAAGTGATTTTTCATTATCAAAAGTGCAAGATTTTCCACAACATATTTTTCTCCACATCATCCTTTTTGAAAGGATCTTTTGAGGCAAAAAAATCAAATGTGGAAAAATTGGAAATAAAATACTTGTTCGTTACAAGTTGTTTTTCAACATTTATTTTTTATTATTTATTTATTTTTGAAACTTTTTATAAATTATTGGATGTTTTGCATCAAGATGTTTAAGCAAACATTGTGCCACTTGTTTTATAATATGATATCATACCTTCCTTTAACTATTTTTTTGAATTCACAAACACATGTTGAAAATGACACAAGAAACAACACATCATTTAAAGAACATCCAAATTTACTATGGGGTGAAAACACAGTTAAACAAGCTAAGGGTTCCAAGGTAAAAGTCTTTTTCCAAGGATTGCACATGATACATGTGTGATATGTATCATATTTGTGTTGGTAGATAACTTTTTAAAAAATTATTTAACATTATATTTTAGATATAAATACATTTTGACTACCAATTGATTTTATATCATGTATATTATGCATTCATGCAATTGTACCACATAAACATGAACAACTATTATTAAAAATATGTTTTCAAAATCCATAATTTTCAAGGTCAAAAACATTTTTGAACCAAGCTCAAATTGGTTTTTAAAACAATTTTCATGAATTCAAGTCCTTTACACTTCTAGTCATCAATGTTAAAATCCTCTTCAATTTCCAGAAAAAAATGATGCACATTTGGTGGAAAAAAATGACATTTGAAAAAAATAAGGATTGTCCATTCTTGAGGTTTGAGTGCTTTGAACATGCAAAAACATTTTTTATTTGTGTTAAGCTTTGAACATGTAAACTTTGCAATTAATGAAAAATATTCCAAAAAATTTATGACAATCCAAACTATTATGCTTCACTTGTGATCTTTTAAACATACAAAAATACAATTTTAAGGAATGTCCACTCACTTGGTGGTTCCTTTGACTATGTTTTTACCTTTTTGAGTTATCATTAACACAAAAAAAATACCAACAATGTGCATTTCTATTATGAGGCCCATTTTTCTTTGAGTTTGCAATTGTTGCAAAATGTGTTTAATCTTCTCTTCATCACATTCTCTTGAAACTCCATTGACTTTAGTTTATAAGCTTGTACTACTTTCCCTTTTTTCTATTATTTAATTAGCTTCATTTTCATCATTTATGCATATTACATGTTCTTCATTTTGCATTGTTTGATTATTATATTCATTTGACCCTTCCATCTTTCACAACCGTTCTACAAGGTTAAATGGTGGAGAAAACTAATAAAACAAATACAAGGTGTTGTTGTGCGATGTGATGATAGGATTTTTATGCACAATTAAGCATGATGCAAAACCTTTATAAGCAAGCAAATATAAAATATTACAAAACAAGTAAGTAGATACACAAAATTATCAAAAATATTTTTCAAAAGGTTTATATTTGTCTCCAAAATAATTCATAACAAGCCCTGCACCACAAACCAAAAACAAAACAATTAAAACAAAAGAAGAAAAAACACGAGAATAAAAACAAAAGAATTAAAAATAAATAAAAATAAAATTATTAGAAAAAAATGCAAGTTGTCATTCTTGATCACTCCCAATTCTTGCAAGAAGGAATACAAAGGGGTAGTACAAGATCCTTCAATGAATAGCAACACATGAATAACAACAACACGAAAGGAAAATAGTAATGTAAAAAGGAGAACAATATCACAAAGAACCTTGTACTTAAAGTAGGAGAACATCAACGTGGCAAAGAGGAGAGCAATAACATGAACAAAAGAGCATCAACACAAATAATAGAATGTAGCAACAAGAACATGAGTGTGAATAAGAAAGCAACAACGCCAAAAGAAGAAAAACAACAATGTAAATAAGAAGAGAGCATCAGTGCAAAAAAGGAGGGGATAATAACATCACAAACAAGAAAACAACAACACAAAAAGGAGGAGAACAACACCATGAAGAGGAGAAAAGAACAACAAAAAGAGGAGAGGAAAGCAACATGAAAAGGATAGTAACACCATGAAGAGGAGAGGAAAACAACAACATGAAAAGGAAAGGAAAAGATTGTGAAAAGGAGAGCACCAACAAGAAGAGAAAACAAAATGGGGCCAAGGTGGAGCTCAAACCCCATTTTATTTTTATTTTATGTTTTTTTTAGGTTTAATGGCGACATTCACAATTTTCCAACCCTTTTAACAACCTACACCAACGCCCATAGATTTTCAGCCCTTCTAACTTCCAACGACCTACATCCTATAACTTGAACCCAAACCCCTTTCATATCCGTATCCAAGTAGGATCTAATGTTCACCTTTGGTATCAAATTTTATTTTAAAAAGTATCATGTCCAAATATTATATGACCGGATCTCATCATTTTGAGATCTAAAAATAAAGATATCACCTTGAATATCAAAAAATTTAATATCCAAAGGATTTCAAAAATGATATTTTAAGTGATATCCAATAAAGATATTTGGATTTTGAAAATATTTGCCTAACCCTTATTTTAACCATAAAATTTTCATGCAAATCAAATGTCCCTTCTATATGTGAAAATGATTTGTAATATTATAATGGACAAGGTTTTTTAATGTCAAAAAGTTTTTTTTGCATATCAAATGTGCACCATTCGCTTTCACAATTTAGTTACATCTTCATGTTGATAATTAGAAGGGCAACATGAATTGAAATGTTGAAATTTTGGTTTGTAATGAGATTTGGCATCACTACTAAAATTTGTGGTTTTTCAAACCATAAATTATAGTAAAAAACAAATTTGGACAAGGGTAAAAAAAATCTCTTATCATTTTGGACAAGTCGATTTTAACACGTCCAACGTGATTGGGATGATTTTTTTGACTGGTAAAATAAAAACCAGTTGATTAGCCATTTTGACTAGTGAATAGTGGACCATTTAACTGGTCAAATTATTTAAATAATTATATATTATCATATTTTCTTATAGGCAAGTAAGTCATAAAAATGCAAGTAGGTAGGTGGTACCTTAGCCTAGCCTATTCGACCTACTTCACATAACTTAACCTAACCTAGTATAATCTATATAATTTAGCGTATACCTACTTTTGCCCCCTTAACATGTACGTATGTTACAACTATTAAGAATTGACCGCCTCAAGGTAAACCAAGTCAACCAATGGACCACACCATCAAAAGGTGTTCAACTTTATCAAATTTTTATTTGCCATGTTTATTTCAACACGTCACTATAAGACTATGAGGTACATAAGTAGGTGGGTGCATGGGTAGGTATTAGGCAATTAATTAGTATGTGGGTGGGTGGGTAGGTAATAATTAAAAGGTAGGTGGGTAGGTAAGTAGATAGGTATGTTGTAGTAAGTTAATGGGTGGGTAGGTAAGTAGGTACGTAGTAATAACATTGGTCATCTTGATTAAATGTCATGCTTGAGTAAATCTCCATTGGCCATTTTGACTAAAGGTGTCATCTGTTTTTTTCCAACTTGACTAAATATTCCATTTGACTAAATGTCATTGACCATTTTGACCAAGGTTGTAAATTTTTTTGTTCGATTTGGCTAGATGTCTAATTGACAAATAATCGAATAGGTCATTTCAACCATGTTGATTGGTCAAAAGATACACATATCATTCAAGTCTTTAGTCTTTAATCAAAATGTACATGTTCAATAATTAAGAAAGACCAATAAGTCAACTTGGACCATTTGAAAACCAAGAATTTTAGTAATGCATATTAGGTTCAAAATTGGGCCAAAAAAATATGAAAATTTTAAATGTTCACTTAACAAAAGTTTTTCATTTTTATGTAATAAAAACATGGATGCATTATATTCATGGTCTATGATTGAAATATACAATTAATTATATTGATAGGTAACACATTTTAATATACAAACTAATATAAATTTAATAACCATGAACATATATCCCATAAAGAGGTTTTGTATTACTAAAATTAAATGTATAATCATGCAAGAAATAATATGTAACCTTGCCATGTATGCTGCATGTTGAAAATGTAGGCAGAATAAACATATTCTAATTATGTTTGTTGAACATTCATAAATGAACAAAGTTGGACATCATTGTTGAATGTTGGATGAAAAACTTAGGTCATCCATTAATTTAAGTTCATGAAAAGGGTGACCATAGTTATGAAGTTGGATTCACTTGTGATATTCAATGTTCAAAATCCAAACCCTATATAACCTATAGCTTCTTTACTTCACTTTAGAACCCAAATTTTCATTCGCCATGGTTCATTTTTCTCTCCCACCCAATACTTGTGCACCGTGCTCCATTGCCCCATGCCTATCACTTTTGTAATTTTGTTCCTCGTTGCATTATGTTATCAATTTTGTTGCATCACTTACTTGTGTTTGGTTTCATCACTCTCATGTGCACATGTTCACCTTTTGTAATGGAATGTGATGCATTGAACATTGTTGTAGGTTTACACTTCACTAAGTTAATAACACCTAGAACATCTTTTATTGAACCTTATAACCTACATGGAAATAAGGAATAAACAAATAAATAATATATTTTTATCACTCCTAAACTTGTGGGGTTGTGGATGAAGAATGGTGGCCTTTGAACGATAAATAAGGTTTTTCAAGATGAGGTTGCATTTTAGGTGTTGAATTTTGAAAGTTGGAATCCAATTATCAATGGCAAATGCAAATAGGTCTTGTGGTTAATTTCCTTGTGGGCATGGAAACTTTGGAAAATAAATGAAAACAAATTCTTTGCCACCCTCCTAAACCTAAACAAGAATGTTTTGAACCTTGTCAAATACTAAGTCTTGGTTATGGTTAGGATGTTGAGTTGGTATAAACACAAGACAATGGTAAAAATGAAGGTGCGAGAGTTGTGGTACATAATATTGGATCTAGGATTTGTTTCTCGAAGGTGAGGAAGATGTTTTAAATCCTTTGAAAGAAGGTGAGCTTACAAGAAACTATATTAACATAAACATAAATGTCATCTTGCAACTTGGCAAACAACCAAAAAGGATTCTTATGTGTGTAGAAGTTACATGCACAAATTTGTAATTGATAACCTTATATAAATTCAACAACATTTTGCCATTTTTGCGATGATAGTTTCAATGTTCATTGTTGATTTCTTAAAAAATAATGACTACTATTTCCAAAATATAATTATTTAAAAGGTTTTGGGGCACAATTTGTTGTGACCTTATATTTTTGAATATTACCAAAATCCAAGAAGAATTAAAGAGAATCATCTTGTTGTTGAATATTTGAAATGTGAGTTGTTAAGCCATTTAATAAGCCACAAGTCTTAGTCCCTTTGCCATAGCAAAAAAACATTATCTACATTTTACCAACATTTGATAAGGCCAACAACAATAGGCAAATTGTTCAAATGTTAAGATGGATTGTAAAAACATTTGAAAACAATAAAAAATCAAAGTTTTTAAGATATTATTGTAGATTTTTTTGGTTGAACAAAAAGACTAAAAAATGGTAATTATTTGTTTGAATTTATAATTTAATAGATTATGGAGTTTTGGACTTCAAATGCTATGATTTCACCAAATGCAAAATTGACGCGCTCCCAAGTCACGGGGGGAAACACACTTGAGGGTTTCACAAAGTCAAGTTGCGGAAAGTTGAACTTGGTAGCACGCTCCCGGCTTCCAACTCTAGAAAGGGGTAGAGGGTCGAGTTGGGAGCCCCGGGATTAGACTAGGACGAGGGACTAGCTTAGCTTGCGTGATTCTGCATCCAAAAACCAACCCCACGAGGTTAGTTTAGCATTCGGGACACCCTTTGGTGTTGGGACTTGCCACGGGCACTTGGACACACAAGACTCACCACGGCCCGGACTCGGGGGAAGCC
>Ga0209611_10014555_pt1 | contig 10475 bp, 11 predicted proteins | sample S1TSphgellanicum_3_FD_187693 | JGI IMG/M metagenome (GOLD analysis project Ga0209611, IMG submission 187693) | Host-associated microbial communities from peat moss isolated from Minnesota, USA - S1T2_Fc - Sphagnum magellanicum MG (SPAdes) (version 2) | ecosystem: Host-associated > Plants > Peat... | reverse complement strand
TTTCAAGTCTAAAATACTCAAAATGCAATATCTTCCACACCTTAGGTCTAAAAATTGCAAAGTCATCTCCATAACCCCATTCATCAAAGGTTTTTCAAGAGTACTAAGAGCATACTCTAATCTCCCTAACATTTTTTGTTTTCATTTTATTGAATTTTCAATGACAGATTTTTCAATATTCAATGATTTTTGCACTACAAGTCTAAGCTAGGACCCTGTGGCCACAGAAAAAAGCTTTGAATTATGAAACACACTCTAATGATTATATAAGTTTTTAAATTAAAATTGTAAGCTTCACTTTAATGTGAGAAAAAGATAAAAATAATGGTAAAGAAGATGGAGGTTTATCATTTTAATAATAATTTTAATAAATATAAAACCTTAAACCAAAAAAAAATTAAGGAATATATTCTAATACTTCAATTAATTTTTAAATTTACCTTTTTGATCATTTAATTTCACTTGTGTGAAAAAGAGGTAAGAATAATGGTGAAGAAGGTGGAGACTTATAATTATTTATGTAAACATAAAGTTTTAATTATTTCTAATGATTTAAAAACATATATGGAAAGAAATAGATTTCAACTTTAATTAATATAAGCACAAAAGAAAATCTTGTATGTATTTGTAAAATTTCATTTTCTAATACAAACGATTGATATTACTTTCCACATTTCATTGACATTAGAGGGACTCACAATGATGCATGAAGTTTTATAATATCTCCTCTCTTCCCGCCTTTTTATTTTCTTTTTATATCCTTTGTATGTTCACATATAGTTTCCAATAATTCATTGTTATTAATGTTAATCTCAAATTTGATTTTATTATATAACATTGACGTGAAAAGGCACATGTTAATGTGCTTTTTCATGCCCATATAGGGGGGTAAGGGAAATGAATGAAGTAGCTAGGCTTTGGTAGAGATAGTTGTATAATATTTGTTTTGAACAATAATTGTAAAATATATTCAGATAGTCAAAGGGAAAAAAATAGATTAATCCAAGGTTACAAAGTGTCGATTCAAAAAATTTATAATTAAATGTAATTCATACTTTCTTTCAAATATTCAAATATTATTACACCACTTGCACCAATTTCTTCTTTCACTATTTAGACCTACGATTTATACATAGTAAAAAAAAAATGAATAAAATAAATATATTACTATTTAAAAAAATTATAATGGTAAAGAATTTTGATTCTTGAATAGATTTGCATATAAACAAAAGAGTTTTGGACATAACAACATTGTTACTTTTTATTTTTTGGAGCTTCATACTTATTCATAAGGAAAATACAACAAATTTCAATGAAACTACTTTATTTTTTATATTCATTTTTATGGTTTTTTTTTAAAAAATTTGCCCCCACTTTAACAATAAAAAGGTTTTTTGTTGTTTCCCCTTGGCCCTTTTGAGCCTTGTTGTTCCTACCCTAAATAAGAATATGAATGTTTTCCATAATGCCTACAAAATGCTCTCTAAATACACTAAAAACATTAGAGGAGGTTTTTAATCAATACAACATATTCATAAGCTACACCTATAAACACCCCCTCCTCCCTCCCCCCCCCCTCCCCACCAGCTTCACTTTTGGGAACCCGTACTACGGAATACAAAAATGGCCATGCTCTATCCTCAAAATCTTTAAATAAGATGCCTAGGCAGCCTAGGGTCCTAATGCCTTGTCTTCAAAATCTTTAAATAAAATGCTTAGGTACCCTAAGGTCCTAAAACAAAAAGTATAGGCAACCTTCGAATTTTGGGATAAAAAACTTAAATAACTTAGGTTAAAAAGTCTAGGTAACCTACAGTAAAAAACTTAAGTAGCCTAAGAATCTTGGGATAAAAAGCTTAGGTAACCTACAATAAAAAGCCTAAGTAGCCTAAGGTAAAAGGTTTAAATAAATCAAAAAATTAAGTAACCGAGGGTAAAAGGCCTAAAGAATTTAGAGTAAAAAGCTTAGGTAGCCTAAGCTTTTTACCCTAAGCCTTTTTACCTTAACTAAAAAAATTTAATTGTTTTTTTATGTTTTTGATTAAACTTTGAAACCCAAGTATAAAAATCTAGTGATTTCATGCTTTTGGCTATTGAAAGCCTCCAAAATCACTTAGTTTTTATTATTTCTTTTTTTGGCAAAATTGAATCAATGAAGAAATAAACGACTCCCCTTACTAGAATTTATTACAAATTAAATTTTTTTTCAAATGGGGCGAATTGGGGTATTAATAAATAAAAATAAGACCTATTGTGGAAATCTGATAGTTTCAAAATTGTTGTTTTCAAAACCGAGAAAAAAATTTGAATTAAAAATTGTGGGAAGAAAACTCTTTCATTTCATTGTAAAATGTGCTATTCTAGCAAATTTTAATTTTACATGTAATAATAAATAATAATATGCGATAGATATTACTTTTAAAACATTGTACAAAGTGAAGCAACACAAGACTAAAAGTTTTCAAAAAAACAAGAGATACAATAATAATAATGCCACTTTTGAAATGTGTCCTGCTCATTGTAATGGCCATAAACGCTTTTGGATTCTAGACAGTTTGGTTAAATCTAAACCCTAAAAACTTTCCTACATATTTAACTTGGAGCTTTGGTTATGTATATTAATCTCTTGGGTGGGGGGACATTTTAATAAGGGCAGCCTTTTATTTTTTCATTACTTAATTTTGTCAAAAAAAGAAATTAAAAAAAAACTAAGTGATTTTTGGAGGTTTTCAAAGTTTAGCCAAAAATATAAAAGGATAGTTTAAAATTTTTACTTAAGGTAAAAAGCTTAGGCTACTTAAGTTTTTTTTACTGTAAGTTACCTAAATTTTTTACTCTAGATTACCTAATTTAAAAATTTTATTTAAGCCCTTTATCTTTGGCTACTTAAGTTTTTTACTCTAGGTTACCTAATTTTTAAAAATTATTTAAGCCTTTTATTTTAGGCTACCTAAGTTTTTTACTGTAGGTTACTTAGACTTTTTACTTTAAATTATCTAAGTTTTTTATCCCAAAATTCCTAGGCTACCTAGACTTTTTATTTTAGGACCCTAAGCTACCTAGCATCTTATTTAAAGATTTTGCCTTTTGTGCAAAGCAAGGACTATGGACCACCCTTGTCAAACTATCTTCATAATATTTTGCTTGATGGCTCTTGAACTTACTAGAAGAAAATTTAACAATGGCAACCTTTAGCTCCTTAAAAGAAAATTTGGAATATGGTATATCAATAAAACATTTTCCCATTTACTGTAGCACTGACAGATTTCTAGAGGTCAAACCTTTTGTCAATGCATCATGTTAAACCAAATTCATCATGTTTTCACTCATTTTTCTAGTTAATCACAAACCAAAACACAACAAGGTAATCTTGTGGAGTTTATTTCAATCATAAATGAAGCTCTTGATTCACGAGCACAAGGATTGTTGTCATCCTCAAGAACGTATTGAATACAATTTGTGTCTATTGCATCCACAAGGTGTGAGTTTTGAGAATAATTATCCTTTTGGCCATATGGATGCTTCAAAACTTTAGCCTTGCAATCCACCAACATTTGAATAATAATAGGAAATTGAAGAGGCTCCACATCATTTGTGGCCCAACATTTCTTAATGAGTGCAAAAAGGTAGTGAGGACAATAGTCCACATTTAGTAATTGAAGCCTTACTCTAGCAAGGAAGCTCTGAAGAAAATTTGTTAATGGTATGTCTTCAAATGGAAGTTTCCCAATGAAGACCTCCAAGCAAAGCATTGAGAAACTATACACATGTGTTAATTTTGTGTATTTTTCTTTGTTTTCCTCCTATTGAAATACTTCAAATGCTCACCATTGGGTTGTACCCAGAGTCATGTAGCTTCAATTTTGACTCACCAAAGTCTATGAGTTTCACTTGCACCAAGGAATGGTGTCCATTCGAATCCTCCACAACATTTATAAGACATTATTTGCCTTCAAATCATGGTCCATCACCCCATTCTCATGCAAGTAATTCATACCATCTGTGATTTGTAGCATTATGTTCATAGCCAAATGCAATGGATGAGGAGGTCCTTCACTAGCATTATTTTTCTTTTCATTTAAGTATTTCCATAGGTTCATGCTCATGAGCTTGAAAACAATGATGGGTTGACTTTCCTTGACTCCAACCCTATGAATTGAACCACATTTGGGTGTCACAATTTTGAAAATAGACTTGTTTATTTTTCAACTACTTCATTGGTTATTGGTAAAACTATATGAACTTAAGACAAAACTCCACCTTTCATCTATTAGATTAATTAAATAAAGTAGAATCTAGAGTAGAATTTATCTAACCAATCATATCGATGATTGATGATTAACTTATTAGGATTATTCTTTGATCAGGATCATTCCTTGTATTTAGTTTTGACAACTTTTCTTTTCTGTATTTTTACAATACAAAACACTTGTTTAACATGGTATTAAAGCAAAGCTATAATTTTCAGGTCTAGTGTTACTAGATTTTTACAATGTGAAGTTAAGTTTCTTTAGTTGCAAGAATCAAATCACTTGAATATTTTTGTGTGGGTTTTAACTTTGTGTGTCTAAAAAGATAATCATGGCATATGTTCAAGATGAAGCGATCAATAGTACAAATGTTAAAGGACAGACCTCAAACAATGCATTTGGGGCTTTTAATACTACTATAACTGCTTTAGACAAAAAAAAATTGAGATCTATTACTCAACATAGTAAAAGTCTAGATTTCTTTCTTTTAGACTCTAGTAGGTTAGAAGGGGAATCTAACTACTAAGTGTGGTCATTTAGGATGGTTAGGATATTTGAAAGACATCACATGTGGACATTCTATGTCAATCCCAAAACACAAGGTTTAGTCCCAAAGGTAGATCATGAATGTAAGAAACTTGCCTTGGATGTTATCTCTAAATCAATGCAAGATTCCTTGATTCTGATCATGAGACACCACACAAACCCATACCAATGTTAGCAACACCTAAAGGGACGATACGAGCCAAACACATGTTCGCAGAGGCTAATGTTATTATGAAAATTTATTACTTCATGGAAGGAGGAGATGATGACCATGGAGAACTATCTCAAGGAAATAAAAGGCATCATTGATTAATTAACAACAATCTCTGTCACAATACTAGAAGACTTACTCTCATTATTGTTGCTCCATTCTTTACCCAAGGAATATCAACTTTTAAAAAAACTATTCACTGGTAATTTGATCTATTCCCATCTTTCTTAGATCTCAAATCCAAATTCCTAGATGAAAAAGATGCACATCAAGATGGATGTAGAGAAAGAAGTAGCTAGCAATGTGTTTGTACTTGAAAAGATGAGGATCAAACAAATGGAATGTTCCGCCTTGGATTCGAAGAAGAAGGAAGCCATGGGAGCAAAAGCAAGCTCAACTTAGGAGAAAAGAGCCGAGTTGAAGGGTAAAATGCAATCCTCCAAAGGGAAAGCGTCATCTGATGACACATGTTTCCTTTGCAAAGAATCAAGACATTGGGAGAATGAGTGTGAACTCAAAAAAACAATTGAGCAAATGAAGACCTTGGAAAAGAAGTTCAAGGGATTAACAAGATCCAAGAATAAAAGAAAGTCTCGTGTCAATTTAATGGAGAAGGAACATGTGAAACAATTGGATTCAAATTCTGAATCTAGCACAACAAATGTTGAAGAAGTTATAGAAATTCACCTCATCGAATCTAACAATGTATGTGCTCTTAAAGAGGTTGATCATAGACTTGGTTTCTTTTAGAATCTTGAAGTCTTAGCTAGTTCATCAAACAAAGAGTTAGACAATCTTTGGGTTTTAGACTTAAGTGTAACATAGCACATAACAAGGAACCCAAACATCATTTTTGGACTTAAATTTGTTGTAACAGCACCTATGATAGTAGCAAGAAGTGAAACTCATACTGTTGCAAGAAAAGGAAATGTGTTTATAAAATTTCCAAATGGTGAAATAAAAGGATTAATGTTATTCCCTACGTACCGAGCATCAAACAGAACTTGTTCTTTGTAAGATGCATTTTCGATTAAGGATATTCTGTAAAATTCATCAATTCCATTTTCATCATAAGAGACATGCAAACTTGCACCATATTAGGGAAAGGACATAGGTTGGAGAGATAAGGTCTCTACTAACTCCAAGCTAAGAGTATTGCAAATGTTGAAATTTGCAATGTGGAACAATTACAAAGTGTAGAAAAAACTTTACTTTAGCACAAGAGACTTAAACACATCAAGTTTCAAACTCTTTATGAGTTGTTTAAAGAAGGACTTCTCTTGGGTCTACCAAAGTTGGTGAAGCTTGACCATGTATGTGACATTTGCCAAATCGGGAAGCAAGCAAAGATGAAGTTTTCGAAAAGCATAATAACCACAACAAAGTCATTTCAATTGGTTCATAGTGATGTATGTGGACCATTCAAAACATTGGCTTACAATAGTGCTCTCTACTTCATCACCTTTATTAATGATTGTAATAGATGAATCTTGGTAACTTTCATGAAAACCAAGAATCATGTACTTAAGGAGTTCAAAAGATTCATGGGAGTAGTAGAGACCATCACATGACACAAGCTAGAAATTTTGTGGATAGATAATGGAGGATAATACATATCTGTTGAATTTCACAAGTATTGTTTCAATCATGGCATCATTCACTAATTTTCTACGCCTTATTCCCTTAAGAGCAACGAAATAATTGAAACGAAAAATAGGTCGTTATGTGAAACTATGAAATGTCTTCCTAAACTTGTCTTCCTAAAATGATGTGGTCAAAAGAAATCTGAATAGCTTGTTATCTGTTCAATAGGCATCCAACCAAATCATTGAAGAATCACATACTAGAACAATTACTTATTGGAATAAAACAGGATGTCTTTCACCTACATGTTTTTGGTACATGAATCTTTGCCCACATACCCAAACACCAAAGAACCAAAATGGATCCCAAGGTAGCAAGATGCATACTCATTGGATGGGACATAACCACCAAGCGTTACCATTGCTACAATCTGCTGACCAAAAAGATCTTCATCACATGACATGTGAAGATAGATGAGTCGGAAATTTCGACTATAGAAGTTGCAACTGGAGAAAATCATTCTACATTTGACTTTCAGTGGAATGTATGTTCTTCTCCTACTATCTCTACTAATACAATTCCCACAGTAATTCTTCAAATTCCCTTTCCTATTGAAAATTATGCACCAAATCAAAACTCTACATCATTGTTTGATAAATCTTTTTTTCCGAGTTGTGCATCTCCTACAGCTTTTTTCGATCTTCCCACACAATCACAATTTTCCCAATCCATTTTGCCAAATTCCATTCACGAATCCTCTTCACCTCCCAAAAGCTCTGAACAAATCAATATTGGGCCTCTACAAAGTTCCACACGCAATAGGAAGCTCTCTATTTTTCTTGATCAATATGTCACGAACTTGGTGGAAGATTTAACATACCATGAGGTACAACATTTTGAAATGGAAATTAACCATGGATGATGAGACGATTAGCATAACCAAAATGAAAACTTGGACCCTTGTTCCTCACCCCAAGGAAAGTAGGCCATTACCTATAGGTGGATTTACAAGAAAACACTGAGAATCAATGGAGTTGTGGAACATTACAAAGCTAGATTAGTTGCAAAAGGATGCAAATAAAAGGCTAGAGTAGATTTTGAGGAAACTTTTGAACCAGTTGCAAAATGGAATACCATTAAAGTAGTGAGTGTTTTAGCAAGTTCAAAAGGCTAGAAAGTACATCACTTGGATGTCAAGACAACATTCTTGAATGGTTGTCAATCTCAATGATGAAGTTTACATGTAACAACCACATGAATATGAAGTTCATAAAAATGAAAAATTGGTTTGCAAACTGTCATGAACCTTGTACAACTCAAACAAACACCACTTCAGTGGTATGGAATATAGATAAATTTTTGAAGAAAAATGGATTACAGAAATCAACATTTGATGGTAACATGTATTATCATCACTAGAATGACAAAATGTCATATTAATCCTATACATCAATGATCTATTTCTGATTAGGGATGATGTTGAATGCATATCCTGATTAAAAAATAAACTGGGGAACAAATTTGATAGGACCTCATTAGGTTAATGTTCCAAATATTTGGGCATTCAATTTGTTCATTGAAAAGATGGGGTTTTCCTTCATCAAATAGATTATGCATCTAGCATCTTGGAAGAATTTGGAATGATGGAATGTAACCCATCAAAGACTCCCCTGCCACAAAATCTCAAGTTACGCATGGACATGAACTCCTCTCCAATCGATTTACAACTTTATCAATGGATGGTTGATAAATTAGTATTTCTAGCCAACACCAGATGGGATATTGTGTATATCTTGAACCTTGTTTCATGCTTCATGACACAATCCCAACTTTCTCATTTACAAGTAGTGAAATCTATCATTTGTTACATCAAAGGCACCATACATTTTGGTTTCTTCTATGGACAGTTGACTAAACTAAAACTTTCTGGCTTCAGTGATGCGGATTTGGGGGGGGGGGTACATGGATGAGCAGAAATCTACAAAAGCATATATTTTCATGATCAACAACACTCTTATTACTTGGTGCACAAAGAAACAAACATGTATTGTGTTATTTTCTACAAAATTGGAATACCATGCACTAGTTGAAGCAACCAAAGAAGCAATATGGATCAAACATTTATTAAGAGTTTGGAATTTTGAAAATAGGACCAATCGATCTTTATTGTGACAATCAAAGTACAATCAAGATTTCCCACAATCATGTGTATCACACATTAACAAAACATTTTGAGATACACGTGCATTTTGTGAGAAATATGGTTGAAAGGAAAGAAATAAGAATTTCATATGTTTCAACTAATAATCAATCAATAGACATCTTGACCAAAGCACTAAAAAAAACCAAATTTGAAAATTGTGTGAAATTATTTAACACCTCTATAATTTTCAAGTCTAAGAATCTAAATGTTTGATGCCTAGGAAGTCTTATGCCACTTCTCTAAATTAAAAACCTTTGTATATGGCTCCTTTGAATCCATCTACTTGTGCTTTACAATTTGCCCAAGTAGTGTATATACCTTGTTGTCTTCCAACATGAACAATATAATATTTCTTTGACCTAACCATTAGAAGACCTTTAGATGTAGAAGAATATTTGTTACTAAAGGAATTCACTTTTTCTCGAATGCATGATGTTTCAACATCTGATACAAAGGACTCATGTTGATAGGCTCTTGAACTCCCATGATCACCCACATTGGATGAGCAAACAAGTTGAGAATGAAACTAGAAGATAATCAAATCACAAGCTTTTCGAATCATCTCAAATAGAAACCAAATCACTAGGAGGAACATCTCAAATTGCATCACACAAAGGAATTTAGATCAGCAAACTAGTTAGCCAAGTTCATGTCATGACTTGAAATTTAAACAATCGGATAGTTACCATGGTCATAGTCTTTGTGATCTCCTAAAGTTGTTCAAAGACTTCTACCCAAATCATTTGGATGTGCGACATTGTATTGAGAAAAAGAATATGAGAAATTTGGGTTCAAAGATTAAGGCTCCAGGGAAGGATAGAAAGAGTTTAAGTTTTAAGGTAGAGATTCAAGGAAGGTGTTAAAACTATATGAACTTAAGATGAAACTCTACTTTTCATCTATTAGATTAATTAGACAAAGTAGAATCTAGAGTAGAATCTATCTAACCAATCATGCTAGTGATTGATGATTAACTTGATTAGGATTGCTCTTTGATTAGGATCACTCCTTGTATTTAATTTTGGCAACTCTTCTTTTCAGTATTCGTGCAATACAAAACACTTATTTAACAGTTATGCAATTCATTTTCCAAACCTTAGCAACTACCATCACTCCAAGGAACATACATTTGAACACACTTCCAACTACTCCACCTCCAAGAAAATCCATAAGAAAAATTTGCACATCGAGTCGAAAATCTATGATGTATGGATGTTCATGATTAGAAACCTTTACCTCCACTTTTTCTAAAAGGTGTTTTGCAATCTTTCGAAAATTTGGGATATATATTATAGCTCTTATGTACTCTTTCATGTTATGTATCAAGCCTTCAATGTTTCTTCTATAGGCTAGTTGGACGTTTGAATCTAGAAAAGCTAAATCTATGGCGAGACCATATATCTCGTCTATCTTAATTTGCACCAACACATTCACACATGCAAAAAACTCTTTCAAGTGGAGGATGACCTTTCTTTCGAATGATGCAAAATCGGAAGAGGTAATCACTAACATCCACCAATCCTTTTGGGTCCACTGTTTGATGAAAATTGTTGGCCACATCACATGGCACCCCTTAATTCCATTAAAGTTGTTTCGCAAGGAAGATCTATCGAATTTTGAAATACATATTTGTCAAGGTACGTAAGGGAGGCCACATATTTGTTTGTAAGGAGTCTGCACA
>Ga0209611_10014554_pt1 | contig 10475 bp, 1 predicted proteins | sample S1TSphgellanicum_3_FD_187693 | JGI IMG/M metagenome (GOLD analysis project Ga0209611, IMG submission 187693) | Host-associated microbial communities from peat moss isolated from Minnesota, USA - S1T2_Fc - Sphagnum magellanicum MG (SPAdes) (version 2) | ecosystem: Host-associated > Plants > Peat... | reverse complement strand
TAATTATCTAAATTCTTCATAATCAACCTTTATGCCCCTAGTCAAAAAATTCTCCTTCTAAGGCCCATGAGATTCATTATTTTATTCCCTATTTTTATCCATACTATTACCCCAACACTAATATTATTATTTGTAATTACTAATAGTTATTTTGTTGTTACAAAACCTCCAATTTCATCGGGACCAGAGGTTATATTAAAGAAAAGGAATCACCCCACACTAGTATCTACTATGTATCATAGGAAAATAATAAAAAATTTAAAAAGCTTTGGGCTTCTTCTAGTAAAGCCCAAAGCCTTATTAGGCTTTTAAACTAAACCAGGCATTGGACTTGGGTGGGCCAACATGGGTGCACTATAGTGACACAACCAAATTGTTGATCATCTAGTAGAAACTTTAGCCAAATTTGACTATAATCCAGATATGAAAATAAAAGAATTTCAAGGCTTTTTCGATATTCCTAACTACATGGAATCTACAATGGAAATGTCACAATTCAAAAAGAAATTTCTCAAGGTTCAGTGAATTTGGAATTTTTTTTCATGAAAAATCTTTAGCATATGTTCAAATCATATTTTTAGTGTCAAAGTTTGCCCCCAGAAAAATCATTTCACTATAACATTATGGTAAAAACCTGAATCTTTTCTTTGCTTCTAAACACTAGAAAAAAAATTGCAATTTAAAAAGATGAAATCAAGATTTCCAGTTTTAACATTTCTTGAATTAAATACCAAAATTTCTTATTGGATTTAAAAAGACAGGCTCCAAGCAGCCTTAGTCTACAAGGTGAAGCAACAAATGAGATGCCTTGTGTGAATTAGCACCCATGTTGATACCATTGCAAAAATCCCAAATTCATTTAAACTATTTCTAAATATTACAAATATCCCATGCTTAGACTAAATCAGGGTCTCCGAGTTCAAATTTAACATTTTTTGGGCTTAATTATATGGCCATTAAGAGGCATCACTCAAAAAAGTGAAGGTACCAACTTGGGTGGATTTAATATTGAAACCCTAAAACCCTAAACCCTGGCACAAATGAAATTAAGGTTTTTTAAGTTCAAATTTAACATTTTCCAGGTTAAATACAACCTTTTGTAATAGGCCTCACTCAAGAAGTTAAAGGTATCAGTGTAGGTAGGGTGATTGCAGGTTCACCATGGCCTAGTTGGGTGTGCATCAAATTTTTGGAAATTAGGGTTGATTCTGCTTGGCCGGGTAAACTTTGCATCTGATGGAAAGAATTAGAAAAGATTTCACAGTTTTGGTGGAGGGTGCGTTTCGAATGTAAAATCACCTCCAAAAACTTGGCAGATAGCTTACATTTTGAGGTGGGACCTTAATGCTTTGTAAGGTTCCTCTAGGTGGGTAGCTTACATTTTGAGGCAGGACCATATGCTTCATAAGGTTCTTCTGGGTGGGTAGCTTACATTTTGAGGCAGGACCATATGCTTCATAAGGTTCCTCTGGGTGGGTAGCTTACATTTTGAGGTGGGACCTTACCCTTTGTAAGGTTCCTCCTTTACTTTCTTTCACAAATCTATCTATCTTTTTGCATTTTCTTCATTGTACCGATGTAAAGAAACATTTGCCTAATTTTTCACATGTGGTAAATGGAACTCAAAGTCTGCCCTCAAGCGAGCAGATGCCTCATTATGGTAACACCCCCTTCCTCAGGCCTTACGCAAAGCATCTCCAACAGTGCTTTGTATGTGATCCTAGACAGTAAAATTGTATGAAGAAAATCCATAGTATGCTAGTTTGGCTCAGGAAAATGGTTTTGGCTTCACATAATTGCGCACGTTGCCATGGCTGGTGAAAGGGGTAGCATCTCTGTGCACCTGCAGAAAAGAGTGTAATAAATATGATCTAACTGCTATTCAGTGTTTCTGATTGGCCCATTGTAATGATTGGTCTAGATGGTTTGTTATTAGTAGTCCCCACCGATTTGTTGTCCCAGTTTTAGTTTTATGGGTGGGGTTGCAAAAGAATACATAACTAAACTTGGATGTGAAAAATATTTTCGCATGGTCATATACTGAGCACCCCTAGAAATGCTCTTACCACTTACACTCACTGGATTTCCCACACACACAAAATGTTGCCTGAGATGTGTAATATCATGTTGCACTAAGGAAATATGTTATGTGGTACATTTGCTTTTGGGGTCTTGATAATTTGATTGAAGGAAGGAATGAATTATTGTTGTGAACTTATTCTTGGAGAGTTGACAACAAAATTTGTGTTTTCTTTAAACTGTAAGGATCTCTTGACAATGGCAACAATTATAACTCAATTTGACCAATACTTATTCAATCATTACATGCTTATACAATGTCAACAACATCTAACTAGAGTGACCAAGAAAGTCTTGGGTGTTAGGTACCAAGTGATGCCGCCTGGATTCATTAACTAATTTGGACCTTTTTCACTCCATGGCACCAAGTTCTCTTGAGGGGGTCAAAGGAGGGGAAGGGCGGGGATTGTTTGGTTTTTTTTTTGTTGTTCCCAATGTGTCCCACCATCTTCTCATTATGTTCTATCAAGTTCTCATTATGTTCCCTGACTTGTTCCCAATAGCACCTCACATTGTCCAATATGTTTGGTTGAATTTTATCTTCTTAAAACCTACATATAGGTGAGTGAATATTGGATTTAAATGTTTCTATGTTTGGAGTGAATATTTCTGTTTTTGAGTAGTTTGCAAAGTTTTAGGACTTTCTTTTTGCAATGGACCAATCAAATAGGCTCATTGAAAAAAAAAATTAAATTTGGCCTATAAACTAATTAATGTGGATCACACTATATCACAACTAAATTAGAAAGAAGGTAGGTCAATTTCCAGTTCTTTGATGAATTTTAAACATTACATCTCAATTTTGAATAACCTAACCTTGCACCCTTGTTATAACAAGCCATATTCTCATTACCTGCCAAGTTACCAAAATTGGTGCAAAATGCAAACCCACAATTCACAACTATTATTTTATGCCCTTCCATACACATTGTATGCTAGCTTGATCAAATGTCCTTTTATCCCTAACCTTAGTAATGTGTAAACATGATTGCCCAGTTTTTTTCTTGAGGTTTGTAATGAATAGCATTTATCCACAAGTGATAATTATCATGAATGAAATCCTCCCATCCATGAAAATCTCCAAGAAAGGTTCATGGTAGGTTAGTCGACCCATGGAAAGTCCTTTCATGATTGACCCACAATGGAAGTTGACATTCAAGAGTGTTACATGGGGATGTTTTGTGATGGTGAGCCCCGTCAAAAAGTTATGATAAGTTAGTTGGTGGAAGATTTTTTAAGGTTGAAAAATTCAAGATAATAGAAAGTTTTTAATAATTTATGAAAATGATTGGTGTCATGCACTATTAAATCAACATTCGCCACTATCATAATTAACAAAGGCATGCACATAAAGACATACACATAAATACCCTTGGGATAAACCCCAAAACATGGAAAAAAACTAAAACCTAGTTCACATTGAAATGAACTCCAACCATTGAAATAATGATAGAAAAGTAGATTCTTGACATGCAAAAGGCACTATGGATGTTTGTACGTAGACTTTCGTCATAATATAAGGACATGTCTCTAAAACATTGCTTTTTGTTTACAGTTCTATTGATATTCTATGATCTTGAAGCAGTTCATGTTTTTGCCATCAATGCTTCTAATAAAATTATTGTTGGAATGATCTTGTTCATGTCTTTGCAAATGATGCATATTTTTGTCATACGTGTTTTGAATAAACATTATGCGAAGGTTTTGCACTAGTTCATATATTAATAATTCGATCAAATTGAAACTTCAAGTTCAACCATAAGATTTTTGTTGACTAAATAGATGATTTTTACATATTATATTTTGGGGACATCTAAAAGCTTGTAAGAAGAAAGTTATGTGTTATATCGATAGATTATGTGTTAAGGTTTATATAGCTTGTTATATAAACCTTAACAATTTAGATGCATATTACTAAGTCATGTTCCAACAACCCAACATGTTTTTAAATAATTCCCTCATAGATTTATAAACTTATTTATTGAGGATATATAATTATATTTGGTGAACAATTTGATGAGTTGCATTATCAAACCAAATCAATGATAGAAATGTGCATGCACTGAATCATATACAATTAATTAAACAATGACACAATGTTTGCATAAAGACATTACCTTGCAATCATTAACCTCATTTTGGTCAAAGAAGGGCCATGTTATCATAATTTGTCAATGAAATATGCAAGGAAGTCCCAAGATCTATATGTTTATGGCATATGAGTTGTCAAAAATCAACTATTTTGTCATACAATTGAAAAATTTTGTGGTGTTATTTTGTTCACATGATTATCATCATGAAATCAAGCATGAGACAATCCAATGGATCAAGAAGTGATTAGGTTTTGACTATGTTCACCTATGTTCACCATATTACATCCATTTTGAAATGTCCAAAAATATGTTCAAGGGTTCCAATATGCACAATGTTTTGAACTTTATTTTAATAACTGTACCTTACATTGTTGAATTTGTCATCAAATTTTGTTAAATTTTCATGTTGTTGGGTTTTGCATGATGTTGATGATTGGCGGTTCATTCCATGCAAGGTCATAATAGGCTAATATAAATATTTTTGGACACAACATTTGCCCAACCAAACTACATTCCAACAACTTTTGTTACTTTAACCATTAATATTTTTATTAAAGTACAACGCCACACAAGGTTATGGAGCTTGTTTCAAGTTATCCACCATTTACGAAAATCACACCACCACATCAACAACCTATGTTTTGATCATGGAGACTTAGATTTTATCAAGTTCAAAACTTGTTTGAAGAAACAAATATAACATTCAATTCAAGCACATTTATGAATGGTTTCATTAGTTAAAATCCGATGAAAAATAAAAATATCCAATCTAAGTATGGACTTTGAAAATATTACATTCCAATATATTATGGGAGAATTTTGATATTTATTTATTGTATAAGGGTGTATGCATTAATGTGTGATTCAATGTTTGAGAAAATAACATGTTCACACAAGTCCATTGGGTGAAAGCACAATGAAACATGATTCACACCCAATGCCAAGTCATTGGTAAGTTAATATTACAATTTTTTATTATTGGGTGCATTCACATATGCAATGTTAAGTAACATTCATGATGATGTGGAATCCTTGTTGGCAAACAATGATAACTTGTTGTTAATGTTGGTGGTAGTGAACATTCAAATCTAGCAAAAAATTAGGCTTTGAACAATTAACTCAATCTTATGTAAAGAAAGTCAAAGTGACCATTTAACACATGAGTTACATAACACATAAAAGATTGTGAAAAATCAAAAATGAAAATGAAAAAAAATGGGTCAAAAAGGTGACAACACTAACTTTCTCTGAAAGATGTGAAGGTTTTTGGTGTTAATCAACGTCAATGTTAAGGTCATGATACATGTTGTGTTGTGTAACATTGTCTTTGGTATGAATAAGCACAAGTTTTGCTCTAGTAAACATTAGATCCATGATCTTGGCATTAAATGATAATTTTTCTAAAATTTAATGGTTAATTCCATGATAGCCTATTTTATCATCAGTGCTTTAACATTAGGTGTGATTTTTGCTTAAATAGACAACTCTTGATCACTATCAACAAAAAGGAGAAGTAGTCATAAAATAAGACTTGATACATTAATTTTAAAAACATATTTTTATTTCAATGAAACAAAAGTTTTTGCATGAATTTAATTATGTAATAGTTTGGTCACAAGTATTTCAAGGTTTGATAAAACAAGAATGTGATTGATAATCAGAGTTGATTGCATGTATTTTCTAGTCTTGGGAAATTATTTGATTTTTTTAATAGTTGGTGGTTTTGCTTATTTAAATCTTTCATAATTGTAAAATTTCCAATTTCGGGTTTTGGGAAAAATCAGAATCAAAGAATTACCAATTTTAGTTACTTCAAAAAATCAAAGAAAAGACAATTTTCATGAAAAAACTTGTGGTCATAAAGGTGATCTTTTGAAAATTGCTAAAAAATCAACAACCACAACTATATTAATACTTTGGATTTTTTCATGATCAGTAGTTAAGTGGTTATATATTAGTGTTGGGAAATTATTAATTCTTTTCCCATAACCACATGTTTTGGTTTTCAAAAAAATTTAATTCAAGAAGTAAACTAGTTTTCACATTTAAAAAATAAAATCATACCATGTCCAATTCTTTATTTTTATTTTTCCTCATTGCCACTTTTTATTTCACAACAAGTTTTTAATTCATTTAAATTAACTAGTTATGTGAAACTAATTTCTTAACCACTTTCAAATTTTAGAATTAAGATGTCTAAATACTTTTCAAATTTTCATAGGCCAAAAACAAATCAGCAATCATTACACAACTCTAATATTTAAATAAAATTTTGTGATCACATTTCAAAAACATACAAGAAAAAAAAAATTAAATTGGTCCTCCTTCAATTCATCTTGCTCAAAAGAGCTTTTAAACACATCTAATTCATGTTTTAAGTATAATTCTAAATTTATGAAATTTATATTACTAAGAGCCTTACAACCTACCCTTGCATCATTTTGCCAATTTTTATTTCATATGGATTTTCTTTTTCGAGGTTATTGTAAGTAATATCTCTTCAAATTGATGAGAATTCCAACAAGGGAATCTTTTTTCCTTAGTTTCAGTTTGAAAACCTACAATCCATAATATTTGTTTAAAGTTAAAAGACTAACAATAGAGAACATGGTTTCACGTTTCTTTCATCACTCCAAAAGGCATTTGATATCTTTTGCATCCTTAATATCTACAAAATATCAACAATTCTTGATTAACAAGCTCCTTTGCAAGTTCACAAGTGCCAACCACCATCTCAAAAATGTTCAAATTCTTGTCTTCATCAATTCTATACTTGCAATGGAACTTTTAGCCTCGAACAATGGATGAAAATGATGATAACACTACTATAACACAACATACAATGCATGATTGAACATCAATTGATAATTCATCATTGACAGAAAAAAATGGCCAAGTTAGAATTTTTTTGTCATGGGGTTTGCACTTTAACCTTTGCTCATGCAATTTTTTCATAATTAATTGCATTTGAGTTATCTATAATGTGATGCCCAATTGGGCCCTTTCTAATCTTTCATCCCTTATTTAGTGTTGTCCATAAACTTGTTTCAAGATAGGGGTCCAAGTGGGGTTCAAAGTGGGAAAACCTAGGATGAGATCCCTAACATGGGCACATCGAACTATTTTTTTCCCATCCTAGGGTTGCCACCTTTTAGGCCAATGTTGGATATTGGCTAATAATTATGGATATTCATTATTAACCATTGTTGGCTATTGGTCATTGGCTATTAGCTATTACTTGTGGCTATTGGCTGTTGACCATTGGTTGTTGCCTACTCACCATTGGTTATTGGTTATTAGCTACTAGCTATGGTTATTAACCATTGGCTATTGGTCATTAGCTATGGCTATTGATTATTGACCATTAGTTATTGGCTATTGACCACAACTATTAGCTATTGGCCATTGGCTATTGATTACTACCTATGGGTATTGGGTATTGGGTATTGGCTATTAAGATTGGATATTAGTTATTAACCATTAGTTATTGGCCATTGGTTATGGGCTACTAGCTATGGCTATTGGTCAAGCTATGGTTGAAAATGGGCAACATTAATGCAATCAAATAATGAATCCATGCTTAGAAATGTAGTTTTAAGGTTTGGTTCTATGTGTATGCATGATGATGAAGGAAAAATCAGCCACAATGGAGTGGGCTTTAATCTAGACTAGGTAGAATGTAAGATTCATCCATGTGGTTTAAAATCTTCATGTGTGGGCTATATAAAGAGGAGCTTTTCCCAAACTTTTTTTCTTCATTTTCATTTGAGACTAAAGATGTCTTCTTCAAGTGAAAGCCGTGCTTCCTTTTCTAATTGTGATCATTTGATGTGTACATCAAGTGATGAAAAAATATTGTAGGATATGGATGAAGAGGACATGGTTATTTTTTATTACAAGATGGTTGCTTGCAAGTCCCATAATTCTTTCACATTGCATGAGATTGAGTCAATGGGGCAATTTGTGAACTCAAGAGTTGGTGTTTGAAATGCTTTGATTACAAAGCGAGTTAAATTGCATCTTTTCAAAACTTTGACCAACTTCACCTTGGTGGAATTTGATGAAGTGATCCCAACAATCTTGGCCCATGCATAATTTGCAAGTGGTGAAGTTGTAATTTCATTTTTAAGGTGTGATTTTTTTTGTTTGTAACAATCTCTTCATTTAACCTTCATGGTTAAAGACTTTTAGGGATTTTTTAGGGTTAGGTTTTAGGATTAAGGCCTAATTTAATTATTCTTTTTCTTTTTTTTTAAGGTTTAGGGTTTAGGTGTATTCAGGGTCTGTTTTTAAGGTTATGGTTTAGGATTAAGGCCTAATTTAATTATTCTTTTTCATTTTTTTTTAAGGTTTAGGGTTTAGGTGTATTTAGGGTTTGTTTTTAAGGTTATGGTTTAGGATTAAGGCTCGAGTTTATTTTTTGCTATTGTTTTCTTCATTGGGGTTTAAGGGTTAAGGCTTAAATTTATTTTTTGTTGTTGTTTTCTTCATTGGGGTTTAAGGGTAAAGGGGTATTTGGGGTTTGTTTTTAAGGTTAGGGTTTAGGGTTAAGGCCTGATTTGTTAGTTTTTATCAAATTATTAGGGTGGAGGGTCTCACAATATTTATGGTTAGTGTTTAGGGTTAAAACTTGATTTGTTATTTTTTGTCAAATTTTTCATTAGGGTTTTGGGTCTTATTGTAAATTTTTTGTTTTTAGGATCAAATTTTAAGCAAGATGAACATACTTGAAATGAAAAAGTTTTTGTTGAAGCCTTGCAACCAACGAAATTTCAACTTGTAAGACAATGTAAGGGTAGGGGTAGTACTTACCATAAAAGGGGAATGTAACATGATGAATAGTAGTAACAACACAATGAATTTCAACAACACAATGAGCACACAATGAACACTGGCAATTAACAACAACATAATGAACACTTGCAACGAGCAACAACATGATGAACACTAGCAAACAACAACCAACAACATGATGAATTTAAAAAACAACACAATGAACACCTTCAAAACATGATGAACATTAGAAACAACATACTTGGGATATAATTTTGTTTCCCATGTAGGAAAATCAATGTTTCTAGCTTGCACCCTAAGCCTAAATGCAACCTCCACCTTAAACCTAAACCTTGCCTCCACCTTTAATCTTAAACCTTAACTAAGTTTAAACTCCCTAGTCCTAGACCCTTAAGAATCAAACCGAGGGATTACTTATGTAACCTATTTCAGTATCGACATTTGAATTGAAGAATTTTTTTTTTTTTTTTGTGAACCATATATCTCAAGTTACATACCTTAAAATCTAGGATTTTATTTCGAGTATCACCTTGAATGACACTTGATCAATTTTTTAGGATATCACCTTGAGTGACACCTGGGTCAATTCTTTATGTGAATTGATTGAAAACTAGGTTGAATTTAAATCACAATTTGGTACCCACTCAACATCAATATACATGAGTTAATAATCGATGGGTATTTGTAACAAATTTTTAAATTCACACAACATCAATATTTTGTATAGGGTAAAGATTGGGAACAAGGCTATTCTAGGAATAATTGCCCTCTGTGAAGTGGGAGCCAAGTGTTAGAGTTACATTTGGTGTAATGAAAAACAAAGGGGATGCATACTTCCTTCATAGTAAATTCAAAACATTGATGAAATAGGGTTTGGCAAATCCAAAGTTAAAGATATGCAACAATCAACTTAAACTTCACAGGTTGTAAACCCTAGTACTAGCTGTCAGCACAATGCATCTAGTTCTGTGGGTCTCCAGGCATCAAATCTCTCTGACATCACTCTCATGAGCTCAATAGGTTACTCACAGCTTCTCATTTGTCACAGACTCCCGGATTCCCTTACAAGCCCATGCTTAACCCAAGAAATGTTAAATTTGGACTCAAAGACCCAATTTAGTCTAGAGATGGGATACCTAACCCAAAAACATTGGGTTTACCATGGTATGAATGAAGGTATTGGTTCACCCAAGTTGGTATAGGGTAGGGAAACTCAGCTTCTTACTACCTTAGCAAAAACTAAGCTATGGGCTGCAAGAACATTACACAAGAAGGTCCAAAGAAGGAGATGTTAAACATGGCCTAACTAGCTCCATGATATTGGTGGTAAAATGCTATTAACAAGAGGTTTTTTTTTTTGAGACCAACCATGTCAATTACATGCCTAAACCCACAAAAAATTATTAAAAAAAAAATTGCATACTTGACCCATGTTCCAAAAGCAAAAACTACATGCCTAATTCCCACCCATCCCACACCAAAAAATAAAAACTGGCCAACATCAATTTC
>Ga0209611_10014553_pt1 | contig 10475 bp, 9 predicted proteins | sample S1TSphgellanicum_3_FD_187693 | JGI IMG/M metagenome (GOLD analysis project Ga0209611, IMG submission 187693) | Host-associated microbial communities from peat moss isolated from Minnesota, USA - S1T2_Fc - Sphagnum magellanicum MG (SPAdes) (version 2) | ecosystem: Host-associated > Plants > Peat... | reverse complement strand
CGTCCACGACTGGGACAGCGTGATCGCCAGGGTCCGCGGCGAACTCGAGATTTTCGTGCGAGCCCATGAGCCGCAGCCCGCCGCACCGACCGTGACGTCGGCAGGGGCCGCTTCTGCGCCCTGGTCGGAAGCCCTGGAAACCCGCAGTGGGCGGCGGTTCCTCGACAAGCTGTTCAAGCGCCGCGGCAGCTGAAGGCGGCTTCGTTGAAGTGGTCCGTTCTCGATCAATCACCGGCTTCCGCCGGAAGCACGCAAGCCGCGGCGCTGCGCGCCTCGCTCGACCTCGCACAGCAGTGCGAGCGCCTGGGCTTCAATCGCTTCTGGGTGTCGGAGCATCACAATAGCGCGAGCATCGTCGGCACGGCGCCGGAAATCCTGATGGCGGCGATCGCGGTGACGACTGTGCGGATCCGCGTCGGCAGCGCCGGGGTCATGCTGCCGCATTATTCCGCTCTGAAGGTCGCGGAGCAATTCCGGGTGCTCGAGGCCCTCGCGCCGGGGCGTATCGATCTCGGCGTCGGTCGGGCGCCGGGCTCGGACTATCTCACGGCCCAGGCACTGAACCCCCATGCGAACGCAGCCGATGAGTTTCCGCGCCAGGTCCAGGAGCTGCGCCATTGGGTCGAGGGCACGGCGCTGCCGAGCGGGCATCCCTTCCGAGCCATCCGGGCGTTGCCAGAGGGTCCGACGAGCCCCGAGCTGTGGATATTGGGCAGCTCGGACTATGGCGCGCAGCTCGCCGCGTACCTGGGACTGCCGTATGCGTTCGCGTATTTCTTTCGGGACGGCGCGGGCGCGGAGCAGGCACTCGCTCTGTACCGGAAGCATTACCAGCCGACCGAGCGCCATCCCACGGCCCGGCCCACGATTTGTGTCTGGGCTTTGGCCGCCGATTCGGACGCCGAGGCTCTGCGCTCGTTGTCGGCGCGCGAGCACTGGCGGGTGGGTTTCGAGAAGGGGCTGCGCGAGGCGCTGATCTCGCCCGAGGACGCGGCCGCGGCGGCGCGCCGCTACTCGCCCGCCGAGCGCGAGCTCGTCGCACGTCAGCGGGAGGTGGCGATCGCCGGGACGGCCGACAAGGTCGCGGCGCAGCTGCGGCGACTGGCGGCGCGATTCGATCTCGACGAGATCTTCATCAACACCTGGACGTTCGATCCCGCGGCGCGGGTGAACTCCTACGAATTACTGGCCCGCGAATTGGGCTTGTAGGAGGCGCGCCTCGGTCCACGGCCCCGCCGCTTCGATTGTCCTCAGTCGTCCATCAAGAAACTGCGCAGCTGCTCGCTGCGGCTCGGATGGCGAAGCTTGCGCAGCGCCTTGGCCTCGATTTGACGGATCCGTTCGCGGGTCACGTCGAACTGCTTGCCGACCTCCTCGAGCGTGTGGTCCGTGTTCATGTCGATGCCGAAGCGCATGCGCAGCACTTTCGCTTCGCGCGGCGTGAGCTGGGCGAGGACCGAATGCGTCGTCTCGCGCAGCGACTCGGTGGTCGCCGAATCGATGGGCGAGGACACCGACGTGTCTTCGATGAAATCCCCGAGGTGGGAGTCCTCGTCGTCGCCGATCGGGGTCTCCATCGAGATCGGTTCCTTGGCGATCTTGAGCACTTTGCGAACCTTGTCTTCGGGCATTTCCATGCGCACGGCGAGCTCTTCGGGAGTCGGTTCGCGGCCCATCTCCTGCAGCATCTGGCGGGAGATGCGGTTCAGCTTGTTGATGGTCTCGATCATGTGCACGGGAATTCGGATGGTGCGCGCCTGATCGGCGATCGAACGCGTGATGGCCTGCCGGATCCACCAGGTCGCATAGGTCGAAAACTTGTAGCCGCGGCGGTACTCGAACTTGTCCACCGCCTTCATGAGGCCGATGTTGCCCTCCTGGATGAGATCGAGGAACTGCAGGCCGCGGTTCGTGTACTTCTTCGCAATGGAAATCACGAGGCGCAGATTGGCCTCGACCATCTCCTTCTTCGCCCGCCGCGCCTTGGCCTCGCCGATCGACACCTCGCGGTTGATCTCCTTGATTTCGCTGATCAGGACGTGGAACAGGCCCTCGAGGTCCTTGAGCTTGTTCTGGCGCCGCTCGATCTCGTCCTTGAACTTGGCGAGCGGAGCGGAATAGCGCTTCTTCGCCTTGATGTGCTTCTCGAGCCAGCGCGTGCTGGTCTCGTTCTTCGGGAACGTCGAGATGAAATCCTTGCGCGGCATGCCCGCCTGCTTGATGCAGAGGAACATGATCTCCTTCTCGAGCAGACGCACTTCGGTGACGTGCTGGCGCAGGTTGTCGATGAGCTGGTCGAACATCTTGGGCGAGAGCTTGAGCTCCATGAGTTCGCCGCAGATCTTCTTGCGCAGCTTCAGCGTCTTGGGGTCCTTCGAGCCCAGCTTGTCGAGCGAACCGACGTAATGATGATGGGTCTTCGCGATCGACACGAAGCGCTTCGCGGCTTCCTCGGGATCCGGCCCCGTGTCGATGGCCTCTTCCTCCTCGTCACCGTCGCTTTCATCGTCATCGCCGGCCGCCTCTTCGCGTTCCAGCGCCATCATTTTCGGATTCTGTGGTTGGGCGATCTCATCCGGCGCATTCGGATCGACGAACCCCACGATCACGTCCACGAGCCGCATCTGGCCGGCCTTGACGGATTCGTAATGGCGCAGCAACAGATCGTAGGTTCCGGGGTAGCCGCCGAGCGCGACCTTGACGGCCTCGAGGCCCTCCTCGATGCGCTTCGCGATGCGGATCTCGCCTTCGCGCGTGAGCAGTTCGACGGTGCCCATCTCACGCATGTACATGCGCACCGGATCGGTCGTGCGACCGAACTCGGCGTCCAGATTGGCGAGCGCGGCGGTTGCCTCCTCGACGGCCTCTTCGTCCGGCGCCGCCGTGGCGTCCGTCAACAACAGCGACTCGGCATCAGGGGCCTTTTCGTAGACCGGGATGCCCATGTCGTTGATCATGTTGACGATGTCTTCGATCTGTTCAGGATCGACGATTTCGCTCGGCAGATGATCGTTGACTTCCGCGTACGTGAGGTAGCCCTGTTCCTTGCCGCGGGCGATCAGCAGCTTGAGCTGAGATTGCCGCTCGTCCGCGATTTGGGTTGCGGTGCCTTGTGGCGCTTTTTTGATCAAGGTGGACGCCTCGTTTTGGATCGGGAGATTAAAACACGAAGCCGGCTAGTATACGATTTTGGCGCAAGCCGTCGCCATCACCGTATCGGCCGGTTTCCATGATCTGAAGGCCGGTTCGGCTCGGAGCCGGGCCGCCCCGTGGACTTCAACAGCAGGCTCAATTCCGCCTTTTCTTCGAAATTCAAGCCTGTTTCCTGGGCTTTCCTGAGCAAATCGTCCATCCGGCGCCTCGGTCCGCATTCCTGCAGCAGCTTTTCCACCGCCATGACGAGCTCTGCGGCGGCGGCCTGGCCATCGGGCACCAGCGGGTCGATCGCGGCGAGTTCCGCCAGACGGGCGAATTCTCGCCGGTCCCGCCAGCGTTCGAGCAGCATCGCGGTAGTCGCCTCCGGCATGCCGGCGGCCTGCTCGATCAGTTCCTGCAGCACCGGCACGCCGGGCGTGTCAACGGCCGCCAGGATCGCCGGGTCGGCCACGGCCCGGGCCGCCGCCGGATGATGCAACACGAGTGCGATCGCCTGTCTCAGGAGGTTGCCCCTGCCCGCTCTCACCGCTATCCGGCTGTACATTTTTTGACCATGGCCGGACCCATCGGGTTCCGGTCCCGTCGCGGTTTCGCGTTTCGTCGCGGTTTCGCGTTTCGGGGCGCCCGCCAGCCACAAAGTCTTCAGTCTTTGCGGCGACAGGTGAATTTCAGCGGCCAGCCGGTCGGTCAGCAACTCGCGGTAAATCCCGTCCGGCATCGCGGCGAACAGGGGGCGTGCGAGCGCCGCGAGCCTGGCCCCACCCTCGGGATGTGCAACGTCCACCTGCTCGCGCAACTGCTTCAAGATGTATTCCGAGAGCGGTAGGGCAGCCTCCACGTGCGCCTCGAAGGCTTCGCGGCCTGCCGCGGCGACGAGGCTGTCCGGATCGTGTCCCTCGGGCAGGAACAGGAACTTCAGTTGACGGCCGTCGCGCGCCATCGGCAGCGCATTTTCGAGCGCGCGCCAGGCGGCGGCGCGGCCGGCGCGGTCGCCGTCGAAGCTGAAAACCACTTCACTCGTCAGTCGGAAAATCTTGTTGAGATGCTCCTGGGTCGTCGCCGTGCCCAGGGTCGCGACGGCGTAGTTGATCCCGGCTTGGTGCAGCCGCACGACGTCCATGTACCCCTCGACGATCAGCAAGCGCTTGAAATCGGCGCGCGTCTGCCGTGCTTCGTACAGTCCGTACAGCTCACGACCCTTGTGAAACAGGGCGCTTTCGGGCGAATTCAGATATTTCGGGTCACCGGCGTCGATGACCCTGCCGCCGAATGCGAGCACCCGGCCCCGGCCGTCCCGGATCGGAAACATGAGCCGATCGCGGAACCGGTCATACCAGCCGGCCTGACCGGCGCCACGGGTGTCGCGTTCGATGATCAGTCCGACGGCTTGGAGTCGGCGCCGCTCCTGCTCGCCGGCGCCGAACCGCGTCAGCACGGCCGACCATCCATCCGGCGCATAGCCCAGGGCGAATCGCTGCACGGTTGCCGCGTCGATCCCGCGGTGCTGCACATAGGCCAGCGCGCGTTCGCTGTCCTGCAGCGACTGCGTGAAGAAGCGCGCGGCGGCGCCGTTCAACTCGTACAGGTCGACATGGCCACTGTCCCCGGCCGACCGTGCCTCGCTCGGCAATTCCAGGCCGGCGCGCTCTGCGAGATCCTCGACCGCTTCCGGAAAACCCAGCTTCTCGTACTGCATCAGGAAACCCAGCACCGTGCCGTGGGCGCCGCAGCCGAAGCAGTGATAGAACTGCTTGTCGGGGCTCACCCAGAACGAGGGCGTCTTCTCGCTGTGAAAAGGGCAGCAGGCCTTAAATTCACGGCCGGACTTCTTGAGCGGCACCCTTGCGCCGATGATGTCGACGATGTCCGAGCGCGCGACCAGGTCGTCGATGAACGTTTGAGGGATGCGGCCGGCCATGGACCGCGTGCGGTCAACCGCCGAGCCTGGCTTTGATCTTCGCGCCGACGGCGGCCATGTCGGCACGACCCATCGCGTTGGCCTTGATGATGGCCATGACCTTGCCCATGTCCTTGATCGTCGTCGCCCGGGTTTCGGCCAGGGCGGCATCGATCAGGGTCTCGAGTTCGGCGTCGCCGAGCGCGGCCGGCAAATAGCCCTGCAGCAGATCGATCTCGGCGGTCTCCTTCAGCACGAGGTCGGGACGATGACCGGCCTCGAATTGAACGAGCGACTCCTTGCGCTGCTTGATCATTTTGTCGAGCACGTTCAAGACCTGAGCGTCGTCCAAGCTGATGCGCTCATCCACCTCCCGCTGCTTGATGGCGGCGGTGACCATGCGAATGACGCCCAAGCGCTCCTTGTCCCCGGAGCGCATGGCGGCCTTCATGTCGTCGGTGATTCGCTCTTTGAGAGACATCGACGCCCGGAACCGATCTCTTTGATGACGGGAATCTTGAGGACGGGAAACTAAGGTCAATAAGGGCGGGCGGAAGCCGGCGGAGCACTCGCGGGCGCCCCGCCGCCCATGCCGCGCATGCTTTCACGCGACAAGCGCTTGAGGTGTCGCTTCACGGCGGCCGCCTTCTTGCGCTTACGCTCCTGGGTCGGCTTCTCGTAGAATTCCCGTCGTCGAAGCTCGGTCAGCACGCCCGCCTTCTCGCAGGCCCGCTTGAAGCGGCGCAAAGCGGCATCGAAATACTCATTTTCGCGAACACGGACGCTGGGCATTCAGACCTCATGAATCAAAAACCCCCGGCATTCGACGCCGGGGGCGCGCATTCTAATGGGGCCATGCGCAAAAGGCAAAGACTGAAACGTCCCGGAGCGAATCCATGCGAGTGATCGGAATCGAGAGCTCCTGCGATGAGACGGGGGTCGCCGTCTACGACGACCGCGACGGCTTATTGTCGCATCGGCTGCACAGCCAGATTGCAATGCACCAGGCATTTGGCGGCGTGGTGCCCGAACTTGCGTCTCGAGATCACATCCGGCGGCTGTTGCCGCTCGTCAGAGAGACCCTGGCCGAGTCCCGCAGCGGCGCTGCGGATATCGATGCGGTCGCCTATACGGCCGGACCCGGCCTGATCGGTGCGCTGCTGGTGGGCGCCGAGTTCGCCCGCGGACTGGCCCTCGCCTGGAACCGGCCGGCGATCGGTATTCACCACCTGGAAGGCCACCTGTTGGCGCCGCTACTCGAGCCGCAAGCGCCCGACTTCCCGTTCCTGGCCCTGCTGGTCTCGGGGGGCCACACGCAGCTCGTCGACGTTCAGGCGCTAGGGACTTACCGAATTCTCGGTGAAACACTCGATGACGCGGCCGGGGAGGCCTTCGACAAGACCGCGAAGCTGCTCGGCCTGCCCTACCCCGGCGGGGCGGCTCTCGCGGGACTGGCTCTGCGCGGGGTTTCCGGTCGGTTCGTGTTCCCGCGTCCAATGCTCGATCGGCCCGGTCTCGACTTCAGTTTCAGTGGCTTGAAGACCGCAGCCCTAGTAGCCTTGCGCGGCCAAGATCTGACCGATCAGGTCCGCGCCGACGTGGCGCTCGGTTTCGAGGAGGCCGTGGTCGCGACGCTGGCCGAGAAGTGCCGGCGTGCTCTCGCCGCCACGGGTCACCGGCGGCTGGTCGTGGCGGGTGGCGTCGGGGCGAACCTCCGTCTGCGCCGCCGTCTGGAAGATCTCGGCCGCGAGACCGGCGCCGCACTGCATTTTCCCCGGGCCGAATTCTGCACCGACAATGGCGCCATGATCGCCCTGGCGGGATGCCTGCGGCTGGCGGCGGGCGCGTTGCAGGGGCAGCCACTCGCCGCCCGGGCACGCTGGGAACTCTGCAACGATGGCACTACAGGGGTTTGATGCGTTCAATGGACAAAATTTTCATTCGTGCCTTGAAGGCCGAGGCGATCATCGGAATCTTCGATTGGGAACGCCAGGTCAAACAGACCGTGCTCGTCGACCTCGAGATGAGCGCCGACGTGCGCAAGGCTGCGCGGAGCGATTCGGTCGACGACACCCTGAACTACAAGCGCGTGGCCAAGCGCGTGCTCGCGTTCATCGAGGCGTCCGAGTTCCACCTCGTCGAAACGCTCGCCGAACACATCGCCATGCTGATTCTCGGGGAGTTCGGCGTCGGCTCGCTGCGGCTGGTGCTCAGCAAACCCGGCGCGCTGCGCAGCTCCCGCGACGTCGGCATCGAGATCGAGCGGACTCAGGAAGATTGGGCGGCGTGGCGCCGCCTGCAAACCCCGCCGTGATCGAGCTCGACGGTCCCCAGGAAGATTGGGCGGCGTGGTGCCGCCCGCAAGCCCCGCCGTGATCGAGCTCGACGGTCCCCTCGCCTGGGCCGACGTCGGGGCCATCGCCGAGGGCGCGCCGCTCAGCTTATCGCCGGCCGCGGTTCTGCGCATCGCGCATGCCCGCAGCCTGGTCGAATCGCTGGTCGAACGCGGCATCCGCGCCTACGGCGTGAATACCGGCGTGGGTGGGCTTTCCGAGGTCATCATCGACGGTCCGAAACAGCGTGAGCTGTCGCGCAACATCGTCATGAGCCACGCGGTCGGGGTGGGTGCGCTGCTCGGTGCCCGCGAGGTCCGGGCGATCATGGCGGCGGCCGTCAACCATTTTGCGCGCGGATATTCGGGTCTCAGGCCGGACGTGGTCGCTGCGCTCGTTGCGCTGCTGAACGCCGATTGTGTCCCCGAGGTCCCCTCGGGCGGGTCGGTGGGATACCTCACGCACATGGCGCACATCGCGCTCGTGCTGCTCGGCGCAGGCAGCGCGCGCGTGGGCGGACGGCGCTGCGCGGGCGCCGCCGCATTGCAGGCGTGTGCGCTCACGCCCCTCTGCCTCGAGGCCAAGGAGGGCTTGAGCCTGGTCAACGGCACACCCTGCGCAGCGGGTCTCGCGGCGCTCGCCGTGCTGCGTGCGCAGCGGTTGCTCGACTGGATGGATCTGATCGCGGCGATGAGCTTCGAGAATCTCCAGGGCCAGTTCGCCGCCTTCGATGCGGTCGCGCTTGGGCTTCGGCCCTCCCCAGGTCTGCAGACCGTCGGCGCTGCGCTGCGCCGCGTGCTGGCGGGCAGCGCACGGCTCGCCGCCTGCGCCGGCCGGCGCACCCAGGATGCCTTGAGCCTGCGCGCGATCGCGCACGTGCACGGCGCCGCGCGCGATGTCCACGCGTTCGCCGCAGCGGTCGTGGACCGCGAGCTCGCGGCGGTCACGGACAACCCGATCGTCTCCGGAACCGTCGCTGCGCCGCGCGCGTACTCGGAGGCGCACGCGGTCGGCGCGGCACTCGCATCGGCTGCCGACGCTCTGGGGATCGCGCTCGCACAGGTCGCCGCCATGTCCGAGCGGCGCATCGACCGGCTCGTCAATCCGCTGGTCAGCGGGCTGCCCGCGTTTCTCGCCGCCGAGGGCGGCGCGAGTTCGGGGTTCATGATCGCCCAGTACACCGCCGTGGCGCTGGTCGGCGACAACCGACGCCTCGCGGCGCCGGCCAGTCTGGATGGCGGCGTGACGTCAGGATTGCAGGAGGATCACCTGAGTCATGCGACGCCGGCCGCTTTGAAGCTGCTCGCCATCATCGACAATGCAGAGACGGTCGCCGCGATCGAGCTGCTCGCGGCGGCCCAGGCTTACGACTTGACGAGCGCCCTGCCGGCTCGCGCGCCGGGCACCGACTCGGGCTACGCGCTGCTGCGTGCCGGGATCGGCTCCTATCGCGACGATCGACCGCTGGCCGATGACGTGCAACGCGCCCTCGAGCTGCTGCGCAGCGTCGCTGCACCGTTGCCACCGGCGCTGTAATGCCGGTTGCTAGACCTAGATTCCGCGTCCACCGTCCACGGCGATGATCTGTCCGGTGATGAACGGGGCATCGCGCGCCAGGAACAGCGCCGTGCGGGCGACGTCATCGGGGGTTCCATAGCGCTTGAGGGCGGTTTTCGCGACGATCTCGCGTTTGCGCTCCTCCTCGAGCGGGCCCTCGGGCCACAGCACGGGGCCCGGCGCGATCCCGTTGACCCGCACCTCCGGGCCGAGCTCGCGCGCGAGCGAGCGGGTCAACATGGCGAGTCCCGCCTTGGCAGCGCTGTAGACCGGATGCTCCTTGAGCGGGCGCAGGCCGTGTATGTCGATCAGATTGATGATGAGGCCCTTGGCGGCGCGCAGCGCGGGGGCGGCCGCCTGCGACAGAAACAAGGGGGCCTTCAGGTTGCTGCCCATGAGGTCGTCCCATTGTGCGGCGGTGATGCTGCCGACCGGGGTCGGATAAAAACTCGAGGCATTGTTGATCAGGATGTCGATGCGCCCGAATGCGGCCAAGGCCGCGGCGACGAGCGCGTCGGGCGCCGCGGCAGACTGCAGATCCGCGGCATGCAAGGCAACCGAGTGAGGGCGCAGGTCATTGAGTTCCGCGCCCAACTCGGCCGCGGCGGCGCCCGAGGACCGATAGTGGAGCATGATGTCGGCGCCGGCCGCGTGCAGCGTGCGCACGATCGCAGCGCCGACGCGGCGTGCACCGCCGGTGATCAGCACCACCTGGTTCTCGAGGTCCGAAGTCTCGATACTGTTCGCCATGCCAAATCACGATACCGCAATGGACGGGCAGCGGGAACCGGCTTTGAGCCCGGACGAAACGTCGCATGGCGAGCGCGTGCATGCCCATATTGCGGCCGCGATCCGCGCTGCGGGCGGCTGGCTCAGCTTCGAGCGCTACATGGATCTCGCGCTCTATGCACCCGGACTCGGCTACTACAGCGGCGGCGCGCAAAAGCTCGGCGTCGGCGGGGACTTCACGACGGCGCCGGAGGTGTCGCGGCTGTTCGGTGGCTGTGTGGCGCGCCAATGCGCGCAGGTGCTCGAGCGGCTCGAGGCAGGCTCCATCCTCGAGATCGGCGCCGGCAGCGGCCGGCTCGCCGCCGACCTGCTGTTGCGGCTCGCCACGCTCGGCCGTCTGCCTGAACGCTACATGATCCTCGATGTGAGCGCCGATCTGCGGGCACGCCAGGCTCTGCACCTGCGAACCCTGCCGGTGTCGCTGCGGGAGCGCGTGGTTTGGCTCGATGCGCCGCCCAGCGAGTGCTTCGACGGCGTGGTGCTCGCCAACGAGGTGCTCGACGCACTGCCCGTGCAGCGTTTTCGCCGTGCGGCGGACGCCACGTTCGACATCGGCGTCGGGCTCGAGGATGAGGCTTTCGTCTGGTCGGCGGTGCCCGCGGATGCGGCGGTGGCCGCGGCCTGTGCCCGTCTCGAGCGGGCCGCCGCCGCGCCTTGGCACCTGCCCTATGAGTCGGAATACTGCCCGCGGCTCGCCGCGTGGGCCGGCTCGGTCACCGCCGCGCTACGCCGCGGCGTGGTGC
>Ga0209611_10014552_pt1 | contig 10475 bp, 6 predicted proteins | sample S1TSphgellanicum_3_FD_187693 | JGI IMG/M metagenome (GOLD analysis project Ga0209611, IMG submission 187693) | Host-associated microbial communities from peat moss isolated from Minnesota, USA - S1T2_Fc - Sphagnum magellanicum MG (SPAdes) (version 2) | ecosystem: Host-associated > Plants > Peat... | reverse complement strand
AGGAAACTGTGCAGCCAACAGTTTGGCATCCTTCCTTTGCTGTCACACTGTCAGACAGCTTGGAATTGAAATGTGTTGAAATCAACATTGGAACAAAGAAAATTGGCATTGACATGGTGAACCTTCAACCTGCCTAAAGGATACACTGAACATTGTCCTCCAAGTGATATGACCTTTTGAAAAATGCATACATCAGGGGTGGGGGGGGCGGTTTGATTTGGCCATCCCTTGTGGTCTGATTTAATAGGCTGAATTGGCCATCAAAGCGAATTCCGCTGTTCCTGGAGTTTACCTGATATTTTACACCATATTGAACCTGTTATTTATGTCAAGAAACAGGCCTGTTTCTGTCAAGCTTGCCCAGTTAGCACTTGCGTGGCACAATTGGCCACCAAAGTCCTTTTGCACAGGGATTGCCTAGTGGCTGGAGTGAACCAGCAGCCACCAGTGCACCAGTTCAGGATGAGGCCGTTCAAGCTGTTTTGAGGATGAACCAAAAACACATCCTCCCCTGCCCAAGGTTTTTGGTTTTTTAGCCTCTTCTTTGCCCCAAAGTTTTTCCCTCCTACCTACCTACCTCACCTCATTTTCCGCTCACTCCATTGTCAAAGCTTGGGAGAGCTTGAAGCCGGAGGGGAAAAGAAGGAGGGTAGAACTAGGAGCTAGAAGCGAGAGGGCAGAAGTGGCAACCAAGAGAAAGCACTTGAAATGGAAGGGCACAAGCGGGAGGGCAAAAACAAGAGCCAAAAGTGAGAAGGCAGAGCAAGAGCTTTAAGGTAAGCTCCCTCCCTTCTCTTTGTTTTTTTTGTTGTTGTTTTCTTGCATGTTTTGTTTTCTTTGTGTTTGAAAAGAAGAAGACAACAACAACTTCTATCACCTTTTTCAATGGCTTTACTGCAAAAAAAGGCGAGAACAATTACCATCATCTTTTTTGGTGGTGTTGTGAAAAAGGCAACGGGCGATGGTAACAAGCAAAACCTTTTTTTTTTCTTCTTTTTCGATGTCCTTTTGGTCTAGTTCATTAGAATTGACAATTAACAATGACATGGTGGTTTCTTTTAATATTGAAAGTTGTAATGGCTAGAAAAAGGAAACTAAAGAAAGGTGGTGATGATTTGGAAGCTCAAAACTAAAATGTTGCTTCATCAAAACTGACAATTAGGAAGCAAAATGTTGGTCCATTACAACCAAGACTTGGGGAGCAAAATGTTGCTCCATCATAATTGAGACCTGGGGAGAAAAATGTTGTTTCATCATAATTGAAAATTGATGAATCAAGTAATCTATGTGGTTTAAAGTTGACAACGGTGACAATCTGCAATTCAAATGAAGATATCACTCTCAATATAGATTAGGAATTTCAATTGAAAAATGGTGGGTTAGATTGTTTTACAATTTACATACATTAAATTAAATGCAAATAAAAAAAATTGTACAACTTTTTTTTAATTTAATTATGTCCGCACCTTCCATCATTTGATGGAAGTTGCAAGATATTTTTTGTTGAAATTTTTTTATTGCAATACTTGAAAATAATTAAAGTTTATAGGATTTGCATTTGATTGTGTGATTTTATGTTTTGCAATACTTGCATTTTGTTTTTTGAACTTTTTATGTGTAAAGTTTTAAGGGTAGGATTTTTTTATTACAATGTAATGATTTTTTAAAATATTTTTTGGTTTAGGTCTAGAACTTGAAACCAATTAGGCCTTTTCGCCACCCGCACACCCTTGTTCACCTAATATGAATTGGAAGGACAAAAAATGGATGAAGGTTGGGTCAAAATGGAAGTGTAAAGTTGGCACTTATAATGTTGCACATTATGTCAAATGTTTGTTAACCAAACATTTGAAAGAGGTGCATGCACTAGAAAGAACACATGTATTTTTTACTAGTCTTTATGACTAAATTTTAGTCACAAGTGACATTTTGCAACTAAAATCTCCTTAGTCACCTAGGACAAGTCACATGTGATAAATTAATCGTAAATGAAAAAATATATTGGATGAAAAAAAAAGTCAACAAATACAAATTCATCCTTTGACTCCATTGTATATGTATTGTCACATGTGATTAAAATATAACTATTTTGGTCACAATTGAAAACAAATGATGTGTTAGCACGTGTCCCAATATTTGATTATTTGAAATATTATTATTTTGAAAAAAATTAAGACATTCAATTCAAATGTTTGGATGATCTTATATTGTGACACATGGCCCAATGTAAACATGCCACATGTCATTTTAAAAAAAATTTAATACAAAAATATTAATATTAGGTTGGTAGGTACATAAGTAGGTGCCTACAAACCTAAGTTACATACCCACCTACCTACTTAATATATAACAAACTAGCTATCTAATTACTCACAAGTTATTAATACATAACTCATAAATAATTAAATAACTAAAATATTTTAAAACTTTTTATTATTTTTTTAAATCTGATCAAATTATATATACAATAATTCATGTAACATTAATTTAATTATTATAATTTAAAAACTAACTATTTTAAATATTTCTTTAAAAATTATAAATACTGAACTAACAATTGATATTAAAAAGTAATTTTTTACACAATAATATTCAACTAATTACATTACTTACTATATAATTACATTTATTAGTGTAAAAATTATTGTAGGTCAAATAATTTTTTTCTCTTGGTAATATTAACTATAAATAAAATAATTTTCTAAACATAACATTAATTCTCATAATTGTTGTAAAATTACTATAAAATATTTATCATAGATGATTAATTGCAAAAATTTTAAAATAAAAACTAATTGTGTTTAATAATCAACAAACCATACATTATTGATTAAGTTATCGATTTAAGATGTGTAGGCATTGTTAAAAATCACAACACAACATAAATTTGGGTATTGTTTATAAAATGAAAGATTACCACAATTGTTTTGTTAGGCTATACAAAGCATTGTCTTTGTCACAAGGTTTTCCCACCTTTGAAACAAGATTGCTAAGTTGGGAACATGTGGAAAACACTTCCCTTATTGAATTGAAACCAAGTTGGGCATGTGCGGGTCCCATGCTTCATAGTGGGTTAACTAGTGGAGATGGAATATTTGTTGAATCTGGACATGGGTAGGGGGTGATTGGGTCATATGCATTGTCCATGGTTAATTTGAGATTTCAGATAATAGCCTCTAGTGGGCTACAAGCCCATTTGATTAACTCTCTATGGGTATTGGTAGTGTGTGTGCCATATACTATAGATGACCCAAATATGGGCAACATCTTGTCACCATCTTGTATTTGCAACAAATTTAATGGTTTGATTAGAATTATAGTTCGAGGTCCCTTGAACAACATAATTAACAGCCTAAAAGATGTCATTGGATTGTTCGCCATGTTCCCCATTTGCTGAATCAATTACAACATCCAAGGTAATCTTCTGCAAACATTTTAGAATGGTTGAAGTGGTTGGCATATCAAATGGGCCAAATGCATTGTCCACTTTTGGTTGGTGGCACCCTATTTGAACATCACAAAAGCCAACCTTATGTTGGACAATTGAATTGTGGTTAATGGATTCATTAACAAATCGCACTTTATTGATAACCTCAAAGGCATGCATTAAATTTGCAAACATGCATATACACCATGTGACAATCAATGATATAACCCACATCTACAAATTATTTTTTTGCAAAATAGGAATGAATGTTATTAATAATTGTTAATAACAAGAACAATGTTACCAATTTTGTAAGAATATAATCTTATTTTTAAAACTTTGATACATGAAAAAGTAAAACATACATACTTTGCATGGGTCTAGCCAACATCAAGGTTTTCTTTCCTATTTAACCACTTGTAAATGTTCATAATTGGTGGTTCATCAATAGCAAGTTGATCACATTGGGTCCAACCCATCATAAAGTGGATGGAATCATTGAAGGCCATATCTTGCAAAGCACGAGCTTGCACAAAAACAAACCATTGTTCTAGTTCTGCCCACCATTCTTTTGTTGGGGACTTTAAAAGCTCCCATTGATCCTCAATTTCAGCAACCTATTTTTCTATTGAATTGCCCTTTCTCGCAGCAACATACATGATATAACCATCTTCCTTCGAATACATACATGTTAAATCCCAATACACATGCGAAGACTTGTTTCCAAGCCATTGATGGATGTTATCCTTCATGCCACCATCATATGGACATGTGATAATTGGGTCTTTCAAAGATGATAATTGCAAAAAAACCCAAATGTATAGAACACTCCAAGGCACTCGGAAAATTATGCTACATAGTGCCATTGATCGAAGAGTTGATTACATGAAAAGTCCTTTTGTAACATTATGTTGCAAAGAGAGCACATGCAAATTGTTCCACAAATTGTGACTAGTAATCAAGAAATGGTGAAAAGGATGCCATTCCCATTTGATTCAAAAAATCCAAGGGTACATTTTGTGATCAAATTCGTTAACTTTTTTTGTGACAATGTCTTGCACCATATCTTCTCGTTGAACATTCCATTGTCACATGAGGTCTTCTTTTGCAATTTGAACACCAATGTGTTGAACATATGCACATAAGTGTTGTAGTTCATGGTCTTTGAATTCGGGTTTTGCACCTTAGTCGTTGCCACGACCACCAAATTTGCAATCACTCGTGTGATGTGTGGGTGGGCCGTCATGAAAAAAATAAAAAACCAAAGTATGCAAATGTTAAGACCATAACATGCACCTAACCACATAGGTCATAAATAAAATTTAATTTTGAAGTGCAAATGCATTACAAATTACATGCATTAAAAATGCAAAGATTAATTAAGCATATTTTTTCAAAACCAAATCAAATTTGTAGGTACATGTAGATGTGTCATGCACATGAAATGAGGGGTTTAAGCTTTTTGTATGTTATAAATGGCACCCGATTTGTGGCATGATGTATTTTATTCAATTGGTGGTCACGAAGGGAAAACACATCATAAGCACACATCAATTGGGACCACCAAGTTGGGGACTCCTTCCATTTTCAGACTTCTTTTTTGAACCCAACCAAGTCACCACCATAAACATCATAAGGCAAAAATCCACACTCCAACAAGTAAAAAAGTCCAAGTGCACCCTAAAATGTTTAATAGGTTGAGGTTGGGGCCATGGTACAACAACTAAACCATTTACCTCCTTCAAGACCTACTTGTGAAATTCCTCTTTCGCCTTTGCTATATTTTGAAGTGATTCATAAAACCGATTAATATTTGGCACATTTTGAATCATCACAATAGGGTGAAGAACAAGTTTCAACTTCTTTATTGAATTAACATGTCTCAATGATGGGCCTAAAGAACTGTGGGGAGTATTTTTAATTACTTGTCGCAAACCAATAGTCACTGTTGGCTCATTTAAGGTATCAGTAAATATGTCAATGTTAGATGGATAATGCACTTTGGTTTGTTTTCTTGTTTTCTATTGAGGTTATGTGATGGATTATGCAATTGGTTGAATAAACTATAGTTGATTTGTTGTTGGAATGTTTAGATCCTCAAAAATATCATCATTTGATGTGACATCATGCACATTCCATTTCACAATTGGTGCATTCACTTTGGTTGAACCACATGATGTGATTATAATTTTAGTATTCAAGCGTTCCATTTAACACCCACACTAGCTTGAAACAATTGAAGACCAGATGCCAATTTCGGTTCCTTGGGAAGCCCTAACCTCTATTGAATCATCCTAGTTTGGCTTCTTCTACTTTCAAAATTATGTGTTAAGTTCATGGAAAAGCTCTTCAACCTTCCAATATTTTTCCATAAGATCATATGTAATGCCTCCAAGTTTATTTTTGAAATCCTTGAATTGTTGTGCATATTGCAAGTTCGAGTACACAAGGAGGGGAATTTTTATCCCATTTACATCCAAAGGGCCATTTGGACAACCTTGAATCTCATGGTCATTGTCATTGATGCGCAACTTGCTAGAAAAATTTCGCTTGCAATACACACAAACAAAAGCATCATGTTTCTTTTTTTCATCTCGTACACAACTTGTAGTTACCTCCATTTTCATTTCTATGTAGACTCTTATCAACATTGTTTGTTGAACCCACCCCCCTTTCTTTCGGTTTATGTAATAGGTAATAATGTTGGTGAGGCCATCTATCGCCCCCACTTTTGTACTTACACCAAGTTTCTTCAAAATGACAATTTAACTTCAATATTTAATAAATGTACATTGTACTAGCAATTCATGATACATAGACTTTTGGTTATCAAAATATAAATTGTGACCTTCCTTTTCAATACATCTAGTTTAGGATGGGTTTTGTTTCACAATGTATGTATATCAAAGGTTGTTTGACATTCCAAATAGTAATCATTAACAAAATGCCAAAGTCACTGAAGTGCCATTTTCAATTAGGTTCATTTGCATGAAAGTGAAAAGACAAAATAAAGGAAACTAAAAGAAAGGACATCAACAAGTGTTGCCCAAAAACATATACACCCAAACTCCAATGGATAATCAAAAAACAAATCTTCCTTCCACCCCCTCCACTTTAGTCCTTCCTCTTGGATTATGGTAAAAATAAATTACATAAGGTGACTAATGCCTCAAGGTTAAAAAAAGGCTTGAAGGTCTTTGTAGTTTCCCTTTAAAGCTTGATATGAATGTGTGCTTTCTTTCTAAACATGTCCACTAAAATTCAAGTTGCACCAAATTATTGGGAATACGTTTCTCAAAAGAACATTGACCCAACTCCAATGGATTAAAAAAAAAATTTGTCCCTACCCCCTCTTTCCACTTTTTGTTTGAAGAATTTATATCTAGGTGCTTCCTACCCTTATGAAGTTTGAACCTTCATTTGAGCTACATACCTAATGCCTTTCTACTTGTTATCCTAAGCATGTGATACAATTTGTTTTTTTGATGCCCTAAATTTACTATAATCTACTAACTACTTAGAAAGACAATCACATGCACCATGAACTTGTAAATTGTGTTGTGGTTGTCATACTTGAACCAAAGGGGGTGTTGTCAAAATCCGTTAATTCTATTCCAACAACTCAATTGCAATAAACTCCTACAACAAAATGCAAATTAGAGAAAACATTAAAATTTATAATGAACTCAAGCATTATACATACATCTTTATTTACAAATGCAAGATACAAATCAAGTGACGTCCATGTCATTTGAAGTGTTGAAAAATTGAGAAAATAACAACTTGAACCCACCTTCTTTGTGTGTGAATTCTAGCTTTCTTTTTTTGATTGTGTTGTTAGGTTGCACAATTTGTCCTCCTTAGCAATCATGATTCTACACCTTAAACTACATTACCCACAACTTTTGATCCATTCAAAATCAGAAAACTTTGCCTACACTCTCAAGCTTCTGAGAACACCATTGTTGGGAAGAGTATACCCAAAAAACCTTAATTAAGGCTCCTTGTTGAAAGGAGGCGATAGGTAGGCTTGTGAGAGTAGGTGAATTTAAATTTTCGCCACCCTTCTATGCCATGTGTCATATGGCACACATATATGCACATGTGCATATTTGCATACATGTATACATCCCCAATGTGTCATGAAATATAAGCCATGTGTTATGCCATATCATATGATATGGCAATGGTTCATGTCATATGTTTCATGCCCCATGTAATAGGCATCATTGAAATGGTTCATGCAATGTGTTGCAAGCCCCATGTCACATGCATCTCTTGTAACATGCATTGCATGTAATAGTTCAATCATCTAATTAAAACCAATCCATAAAGGAGTGTCACCAAAAAAGGAGTATGACATTCAAATATGTATGTTAAATTGTCCCAACAAAATAATGTATGCATATGTCATTACAGGAAAGCCTTGAAAACACACAACTAATGTGCAAGAGCAATATATTTTCTTATAACCTAATAACAAAATGATTCTAAAGACCTTGATGGATGAGCACGTTTTAGATTCCTTTCTTTGTGGACTATCATGGCCTTCCATGAGTATCCTAACAAGAAATGAATTTTACACACAACATTCCTAGAATCCCAACAAAAATGTAGGTATGGAGATGGAAAAGATATGAACAAGTAATGTCTGCAACATCTTAAGATCTTCCCAACTACTTTTAGCTATAGAGAACTTCCTTGGAGCTCCCAAACATTCAAGTATTTAGTCTTTCACATGCCTCCTCCCCAACTATCTCAAGCACGTTCAACTTGAGTAAGAATCCCACTAAGGCTAGTCCATACAACCCCCTTGAGCCTTTCATCACTTCCATCCTAAAATTGTATTGACATATCGACTTCTAAAACACTCTACTCTCCAATTTTAGCGTAATGGAAAATCCTAAAGCAAACATGAGCAAACAATTCAGAATCCAAGCTTTAAGCATTCCTCCTGAAAGCTTCCAACTCAAACAGACCAAATTGAAGAAAAAATTTGAGTAAAAAAACCAGCTTGCTTAGCTTTCTTCATTGCCATGTATTTATTTCCTTCCTTCACTAGGTGTTTTCTTTACTCCCTTGAACAAATCCCACATCACACCAATTAAGAAAATCCAGGATGCAACATTCCATCACCAGCTTTTGATCTAGGCGTCAACATTCCATGAAGAACAACAAACCAAATCTCATAACTTGCAAATGAAAAAAAAAACACAAAAAAAGCAAAGACATCAAGAAGCCAAATGTGGCTCCTATAACATGAATGATTGCCAACCGTCCTCTCTCTAAGCATTTTCTAGCACTACATCCATCAACCCAGTACTTCATTCGTTTGGGTTATCGCATCACTTCCTATGGTTAGGGCTTAATCATCAAAAGTTTCTACTGACACAGATCCAAGTCATAGGAGTTTATGTTAAAAAATGACATGGCATGTCTCAATGATAATATATACCTTACTTTGTTACCTACTAACCATAAGAACACCCACAACCCAAGCAAACCTTCACCAAAAGGAATATGTCCGTTTCAACCCAGCAGCAAACTAGCACATCAATGAAGGAAACCCGAAACACAACCTCGTTTGATAGTCCTTTTAGTGCCTCGTTCTTCCCCCAACAATACCAACTTATGTGCACATATAATGTTGGGGGATTCTTATTACCCTTCCAACACTGGTAGTTAAAAGGTAGTCAAGTAGGTACCATTAATATATATGTAATGAATGGAAGTTGTTACTTGGTAGGTAGGGTGATGGGTGGGTATTAAACAAGTACCTATATTCATTAGTATATAGTTGACCATCATTGTTAGCTATGGAATAGGAATGAAATGAAAAAGTGTTTCCAATCCATGTATTGTCCATCTTGCATGATATGTTGGTGGTTGTTGTTCACTTGGCAAAATATGTGACCCAACACTCACCAGTATACCATCCATAAACACGCATGACTTGCGGTTCATGCCAATTGTTAACATTAGGTTCCATCTTGGTAACCTATCTTTTATCCTTTTGATCTCCCTCTTCCCTTACCTATAAGCGTCACATGCATGTATGAGTTTTTGTGCCATTCCAAACTTTCTCACTGTTTACGTGACCTTATTAATATAAAAAGGTTTTTGCAATTTGAAATGCCTAATTTAGCATGGCTATCCCAACACTTGATAAATCTTCTTAATGCTTGTAGATTGTCGTGAACAAATTTCACTTTTCATCACTTAGCTTTTTGTGATTGAAGGACATATATCTTTTGAAATAATTAATCTTGTTTCTATGCCATGGAGATAAACATTGTTCAAATGGTGGCCTCCAAATTTTTAATGCACTCTTTTTACCTCTTTGTAAGAGTAAAATGTAAGTTTTCTTAACAATTATTCTTCTTTCTCAACCATGGTATTCTTATGTACATGAAGGTATAAAACAGGAGCTAAAGTTTATGATTGAAGGGATACATATGGCATCAAAACCTTCGCAACATCACTAAAATCATACAAGGTGTAAAACTAGATGTGTTATGTTTTAATATCATTCATGAACATTATAACTTTTATACAATCCATCAAAGTTTTCGTGCACATTTTGATGGAAGAGGGTATATACCATAATAGTTTACATTATAATACTAAGCAAGTGTATTAGAAATTACAATACCTTAATATTGGCAAATTATCTTCTTTATTGTCACTAGATTATGTAACAAAGTATGAACAAACCACATACTTAACTTGATCATTTTGAGGCTTATGTAACAACATGACATTTTGTGTTAGTTGGTTCAAATAGACCTTGTTATATTTTGATGATTATGAAATTTAGTCTTGGACCTTGTACCCTCTTTGCTAATGAACAATGCAATGAAACATATTTGTAGAGTTAGAATGTATTTTTTAATCAATAATGTTTGAATGCTTTGAAAATATTGAAAACCAAGCATAGTTTTAGATTAAAAAAGGCAGTAAAAGTCAAGAAGCATGAACAACCAAGTATGACATATTGCAGGCACTGTTTCAGTCCAACAATGTGGTTTTGTATTTCTGGTCCAGAAAC
>Ga0209611_10014551_pt1 | contig 10476 bp, 7 predicted proteins | sample S1TSphgellanicum_3_FD_187693 | JGI IMG/M metagenome (GOLD analysis project Ga0209611, IMG submission 187693) | Host-associated microbial communities from peat moss isolated from Minnesota, USA - S1T2_Fc - Sphagnum magellanicum MG (SPAdes) (version 2) | ecosystem: Host-associated > Plants > Peat... | reverse complement strand
TGATAGGTCAATGCATCTTGAAACAACAAAACACACTTGCAAACCTATTTAAAAGCCCAATCATAACCACAAAAACTCACCTTAATTCAATTGAACCCATTAATCAACCCCAAATTAATCACATCAAGCCATTAAACATTTGAACTTTGAACCTTAATCTAAATGGGGCATAACAAATTTGAAATCAATGAAAGAAACCCAACAGTAACCCAAAAAATTCACCTTTTAAATCAACCAACTCCATCAAAGGTTTATAAAAATATTTCATCAAGGCATTAATGATCTGAATATTTGAACCCTAATTCAAATAGGGCATAACAAAGCTCAAATCAATGAAAGAAACATGATCATAACCCAAGAAGCTCACCGTACATCAACCAACTTTAGTAAAGGTTTATAAAAATCTTTCATCGAGCCATTAATGATTTAAACATTTGAACCTTAATTCAAAATTGGGCATAATATAATTGAAATCGATGGAAAAAAACCCCTTCATAACCAAAAAAGAGCAACTTAAATCAACCAACTCCATCGAGGATTTATTAAAATATTTTATCAAGCCACTAAGCATCTGGACATTTGAACATCTAAAACCTAATTTAAATGGGACATAATAAAGTTGAAATCAAAGATGGAAACCCAATCATAACTTGGGAAGCTCACAAAAAATAAAACAAGGCAACAAATGGTTTATAAATAATTTACATTAGGCATATGTACCTAGAAAACTCTAATTTAAATGGGGCATAATCAAGCTGAAATCAAAAATGGAAACCCAATCACAACTTGGGAAGCTCACAAAAAATAAATTGAGGCAACAAATGGCTTACAAATAATTTACATTGAGCATATGTACATCTAAAATCTAAACCTTAATTTAAATGGGGCATAACAAAGCTGAAATCAAAGATGGAAACCCAATCACAACCCGAGAAGCTTGCCTAAAATAATATGAGGTCACAAATGGTTTGTAAATAATTTACATTAAACATTTGAACATTTGAAATCTGAACCTTAATTTAAATGGGACATAACAGAGCTAAAATCAAACAAAAAAACCCAATCACATATTGGGAAGTTACCCTAAAATAATCCAAGGCCACAAATGGTTATAAATAAGTTACATTAAACATCTAAACATTTGAACCCTAATTTGAATGGGCAAAACAAAGTTGAAATCAAACAAAACAAATTCATTAAATTCAATAAAGTTCACTTAAAATCAACCGATGCCACAAATAGTTTATAAATAAATCACATTTATAATGATATATGAACATTTGAACCTTAATTTGAATGGGCATCATAAAAGAACTGAAATCAAACAAAACAATTTCATTAGATTTAGTGAAATTCACCTAAAATCTGTGGTGGCAAATCTCATTTTAACTTAATTGAGGCCATTAAGGAGTTGAAAATGAAAAAAAAAACCACATGAGCTGAAATCAAATGAATGAGGCATCTAAAGAGCTTTTAAAAAAAAAATCAACGATGGGAAATTTCACATGAAGAGTTTGTTTCTTATTTTATTTTTTTTGACAAGGCAGGGAAAGAACCTTAATTGATACAACCTGTCAAATTTTGTATGAGAGAATTAAAGGTTTAACGTCATAATGTGCTAGAGCTGATCATCTTGCCTATCTATAGCGCTCTTATAACTAAGATGCAAACTCATATTTTTGAACTGCCACCTCTTGGAATAATAAAGGTGGTGGTGGCCATTGGCCACTAATATTGCAAAGGCATCTCTTACCTTATCTCTTGATTTTCTTTCTTCTTGTTAGCATTTTTAAGAGATAGGAAGATGGACTACTAGGCTAGTAGTTACTAAATTCTACTCACCAATGACTTAGCAGAATAGGCAAGTTATTCTTAGAAAGGATAAAAATTAGAAGGGGTTGATGCTGAGGAATGATGAAAACAAATGAAGTTTGAGTTGTAGAAATAAAGGGCATGTAGAAATACAAGTATGCATTTGGGAAGGGGACCTTTGTTGCAACACCTTGAATCCATGTTGTAGGATAATTGTTTAAATGAATACTAGAAGCTTTAGTGGGGTGTCCTTGGGTTAGACAAAACGAGATGAATGAGGACATGAATAGGGGAACTCTTAAAGATGTATATGTAGCCCATTCTTGCACAAGAATTTTTTTGTTGTTGACTAGTTCTAAGTGAGCCTGGTAGATATTGTTCATACCATGATCAAAACATGTAGATCCACATGTTTCTAAGATTTAGGGTTTATTAGATGAAGGATTTGATGATACATTACATTGTTGCATTAGTGGGAGAAAGGGTTAGCAACTCATATTGATTAAAAAAACCTTGAGAGTTCTGACCTCAAACCATACCTCAACAAGTTTTAAACTTTTAGTGTATTGATTAGTATACAGCAGCCAGTTGTGTATGGCCAGTATGGCAAGTGTGAAAGGACTCACACAACTGTGACATATTGGCAATCTACATATACAGAACTTTGTTCTGTTAAAATCAGTAAAATCCAGTAGAATTTTTGATGACAGTGGGTTATAATGCAAGTGATGGGATTGATTAAAAAATTCTAGTGTTACTGGTTATGCTTAGAAGTTTCACACGCATAAAACTTTGTTTTTTTAACATTCCCCTTTCTTTTGGTATCAAAATAAGTTTTATCTATCACAATGTTGAAACTCCCATACAATTGGAGTATGACAACAAATAGGACAGTATGTCATCATCCAATGAGAATGAGATTGGAATAAATGATGTTACACAGGAAATCCATGAACACCAATTAGTTGTCAGGTTTGATTATCCAAGAAGGCAGGATAGACCTCAATTAGGAGCCCTAAATCTACGTTTCTATTGGGATTTGGCGTAGTGATGATTGTGGGTGTAAATCTTGATGAAGCTTGGATTTGGGATGTTATAGTGAAAATAGCCCATAATGGTTTCTGAACCCATGCTCAAGTTTGGATGAGGATAAGAAATGGAGCAAGGGGTTCGGAATCAACTTTAAAGTTACAGAAGCAATATCATTACACCTCATACCTTGTGTAGAATCTCATCTTCAATTCCTAAAAGACATAGTAGTACACCTAGAATAGGAGACATTTGGATTCCCCATCTTTTTGTCTCACTTAACCACTTTGTTAGACTTTACATACTTGGTGTAGAAGACTTGTTTCAAAATGGAGATCATGTTATTAGGGTGGAGCACATTAGATCAAGATCTTGCATCATGAGTTGGAGAATATGGTGAGATACGGAGCAAAAGTTGCAATACCAATTAGAGTCTATAGATGAGCAAAAATTTTCAACCCTACCATATGCTATCATGCCTTTGAGATCCATGAAGGAGGGAGATCAATTTGAATTCTTGGGCTAATACTAAGATGATAGATGGTAATGACTAAGGTAATGATAGATGGTAATAAATTTCGCAATTCAGTCTACCATCTTGGAGGTTGATGAAAAAGGATTATCATGAAATCCTTAAAAATTGGCTCATTAGGAATCTTTAGGGTTTTCATCTCTGAGAGGCATGGGGTGTGACCGCCTTGAAATAAAAGTAAGGTATGGTGTTATTAACATTATTCATGTTGGTTTCTCTTATCAATCAACATTATGGTTGAAGACCAATGCAAGGTCTGATAAACAAGAGTGGGTACCTATTTAATCCAGCGAATACCGTTTCTAGTCCTAGGTCTTTCTTTAAAACTCAACTCAAGATAGGATGCAGAATATTCAAGGTGCGCAAATACTAGGTGTAGTATCAAAGTAGATTATAACAAGATGTGGACAACCATTTGATCAAGGAGAAGTGGAATTAGTGGATTTGTAGCAAATTACATTGAAATTAAAATTGGAAGTTGCAAAATGACTAACCCTCAGGGTATGGATGAATTATTATGGGGAAGAGACCAAGAGGATGTCAATGACTAGGCAAAAAAACTTACTATGGTTGTGGAAGTGCGAGATTTGAATGTAGACAAATTATTCAAAATTGCAAAGCTAAATTTGAGAGGGTGGGCCAAAGAATGTTCATGAGGCTGCAACCAGCACCAACTAATTGGATTGAACTACTAACTCTAATAACACAAAAATATTGGGATGTCGATGCTGATGACATCAGAATGAAATTGATGCCATCAAATAGGAGCCTAAGGAAAGGGTTCAAAAATACTTTGAACACCTTGACAAGCTCTTTCAAAGGGGCAAAATACAGGATGTTAAGCAAAGACAAAGATTTCTAGCTAGGTTGAAGCCAAAAGTTCGGAAGTAGTGTGTTGTAAGGATTTATATCAATATTGAAGAATTGGTCGAAACTGTAACATAATTAGAAAGGGTGTTGGGAGAACTTGAAGAAACACCACATGAACTACTAAAAGAAGATAAGAAGAGGGAGTTTCAAAACCATGATGGAAAAGTAGATTACGACTTTGAACAGCACACTTATTAATTTCTTCAAGGGGAGTGTGCCCAATCTTAATGCAACATCTTCTTCCACCATGTTCAAGGGTTGCCATATCTGCAAGGGAAGAGACCATCTAACCACCGCCTGTCCGAGATTAAATGAGCCATGGCCAAAATGTGCCAAGTGCGGCATGTCTCATAGGATAGAAAATTGTGGGATAAAATGCTCTTTATGTGCAAGTTTAGGTCATTCGGAAGATAGGTGTTGGAAGAAACCCAAGGATGGGAAGTCCCACTTTGGAATAGCAAACTTTTTGGAAGTATTATTGAATGATGAGGAGGCAACCATGCAACAATTTAACAAGCTATGTGGAAATGAAAATCTCTTCTCTTACACTCGAGTACTTAGGAAGAGGATGCTTGTTGAAGTAACACCAGGTGGAGCTATATCGACTCCTGAAGCTATAGGAGAGGGGACATGAGTAAATCAGGAAACCTTAATTAGGTCTAAGATTTTTTCCCACTTCATTAAAGGGAAGATTTCCCTTTCACCTATGGAAACAATTCTTATGATATCAGGGGAACTAGAACAACTTGAAAGTCTAATAAGATTGGCTAGACAAAAGAAGGGTTTAGAGGCAATGAACAATTAGGTGTTTATGGTTTCAACAATTTTAACACTCAAGAAGATCTGCATCAACAAAATGCATCGAAGCAAGACCCTCCATTTGCTTATGGAAATAAACAACTATGTGGTGGAAAGGGTGGAGGATATTGGAGCATCCATGTCTGATATGGCCGCTATAATGGTTAGAGAATTGGGCATAACGCATTTAGTTGCCAAATCTAAAACTTATAAAACTACATCTGGAGTTGTCACACAAACTATGGTTAAAATTGATGAAGTATTTGTTAAGGTTGGAAGCGTATAATGCACCATGACCTTTATGGTGGTAGATAAATACAACTATGACGTATTGTTTGGATTGGATTTTTTGATAAAAATTGGTGCAATCATGGATGCGAAGCCGGGCTTGATCCAAGTAAAGCATGATCCAAGGGCCAATGTGGAGGTATTACCATTAATTATGGTAAATATGCTGCAAAAAATGAATTCAGAAGCCTTGAAGTGAAATGTCATTGTTGTGTTGGAAAACACACATATCATTTGTGGTTCGGACATGATTGTTAAAAATTTGTATCAGTATGATTCCATCCATGTCCAAGGAATGGATGCGCCTATGTCAGACTCAAACACTGATACGAATAATAGTGAACATTGAGATGAAAAGCATCACCCAGTTGAACAGATTGGTGATGAGAATGAGTTTGGGGATATTGGATTTGAAGATCTAGTGCTATCAAAAGGACCACAACAAATTCTACAATTGATAATACAAGAATAGGTTGATGGGTTTATGGAAGAGGAAATAACATACACAAACAACTATGTTGATTAATTTAAGTGGGTTTTTGATGCAAAGAAAAGAAGGCAGGCCATCTTTGAATCTACAAACTGTGCAGAACTTCTAGTACTGTTACAAGTTCATGAAGTAGAGAGTGGTGGCTTTCACAACAAACAACTCCAACGAGTAGTTGACATTATCTAACAATGATGAGATAAGCAGAAGGTGGAAGGAGATCTGCCAGAAGATCCGAGTCGATCCTAACTTGGATAAGGAGAAAGACAACAGCTCTAGAAGGTCCTAGAATGTTACCGAGATGTGTCCGCTTGGAACAAAGGTGAATTAGGTTGTCGCACCATTGGAGAACATTCTGTGGACACATAAAGGTTCCCACTTTGCAAGGTATCTCTTGGTTGATTGTCCTACTAGGAAGAGGTAGAAGAAAAAAGATAGATTGATGTTCTAGTAGATTTGGGCAAGATGAAGCCTAGCAACTATGAGTATGCATGTCATGTTACCCTGCAAACATAGTTGTAAGGTGTATGTAGGTTTGGCAAAGGAAAAGTCTTTGAATTGCACTTGTTATTTCTTAGAGCTGTTGTTGAAACTTCTAACTTCAAACCTTCAAGCTTGAAACGTAATTTGTTTTTGAAACTTAAAAACATGCAAAAATTTGGTGTTTTTTCATTAGCTTTTTCCGACAAATCTGTCATCTTAGAAAACCAGCTGTGAACCAGATTAAAATCTTAAGTGAAAAGTAAGAAATCGCCTTGATTACCATTAGCATAATCAGGCAGAGGTATAAGCTGAAAACTGTCTCAAAACTGGCCAGTTTTCAGAACCTGATGTTTCAGAACCAGACCCTTGGAACCGGCTGGTTCTTTCAAGAAATTAAAAATTAAATACCCAGAACCAGCTGGTCCTCTGAAATGGAAATTTTTAAATAACCGGAACTGGCCAGTTCTTAGAAATTCCAATTGTTTAAAAACCTGGAACTGGCGGTTCATATACAAATCGCACAACACTGGTGTTTACACATACTTCTCAAAAGTGTGATTGTAGTGTAGTAACATGGGCTCAAAGGCCTTCATCATTTGTGCTCTAGTGTGTGAAACTTGTGAAACACCATACACTAAAATTCTATTATATATGTGTGAACTGTGCTTGAAAAATCTCAAAAGAGTATTCATTTTTGGAAAGGAGCTGCATCATTCCAAAGCATAGTTTCCAGTAGACATCCTAAGGCAATGGATGGCACCATAATGAGTAATTTAAAAGAGAAACAAATTGGGTGTGATTCACACATCTTCACCAACTAATAAGCACATGAGAATGCAAATTGACAGAAACCAAAAAATGGAAACTTGCAAGATTGGAAATGGCACATATACACACAAGATGGGTAAGGTGAAGTACCTGAAGTTGCATGGCAGCAAGAGCTCAAATCAAGACATTTGATGGACTATGGATTGGATGTCAATCCACTGCAGATGTGGAGCACATGTTTTATGTAAATACCATTTTCACTTCATCCTACAAATTATAAATTACATTATGTTCATGAATCTTACACTTTTTGCCTACCCATAGGGCTGCTTAACACTCAATTTAGTCAGCTGGCATGAACAAATTACCAAACACTACTTGCACAGCTGTGGAGAAATAGAAGGCATATCACAGCAACTCAATTTGACTCCAAACATCAATGCAGAAAGGAATGTAAACATAATCACAAGTGCAGTTGTAAAGCACCCATAACAAAATTGCAAGAATTTTCTAGAAGCATATCACATCTCCAGAAGGGAGTCATCTATGTGTGGAACACACACACACACATATTTGACAATGGATCCAAGCAAAAGCCCTCAGATTTTAACCAGAAGCCCAAATCCACTCAACACATACAAATTCAGGGAGCAAAATCAAGGGCAAAGGAACAATCGCAGGGGATCCAATTGACCTAAATCCATGGGGCAAACTTTATTACCCAAGAAAACCAATCAAGCACATATGCAAATTTCACAAATTCTTTTCACAATCATATTGACAAAAAATGCTCCATGAGAAAGAATCATGCACTCACATCATGCACATTCCACAGAATATTTTGAACCTGATTGATAAAACACTTTATGAGAAAGAATCACACACTCACATGTGCAAATTCCGTTCAGATTGTTTCAAAATCAGATTGATAAAATGCTCCATGACGAGAAAGAATCAAGCACTCACATATGCACTTTTCACAGAAACATATCTTCCACAAAAGTATTGCCAGGTTCTCCATCATGAGGATCAATCAAGCACTCATATGTGCAGAACAATTTAACAGATTTTTCCACAATCAGATTAACAAAATGCACCATCAGAATCAAGCATTTACTACATATACATACTTGACAGATTCTAAATTCACAATCAGATTGAGAAAATACTCAATGAGAATCAAGCATTTATGTAGTATGCAGATTTGACAGATTCTAAGTACCACAGTCGGGGTTAACAAACTGCTCCATAACAAGAATCAATCAACCAAGCACCCACATCATGTGCAGATTTGACAGATTCCTTCTAAGTACCACAGTCAGGGTTGACAAAATGCTCCATGTGGAGAATCAATCAACCAAGCACCCACATCGTGTGCAGATTTGACAGATTCCTTCTAAGGACCACAGTCGGGGTTGACAAAATGCTCCACGAGAACCAATCAATCCAGCACCCAGAACATGTGCAGATTTGACAGATTCTTTCACAAAAGTTCTTGACAAAAATGCTCCATGAGAGAGAATCACTCCATCACAATGACATTGATGAAGCAACATTGATGATTTATAGCATCCACTTTTGTGTCTGCTTGAGTCAGGAGAATTCTAGAGTTGTACAACAGCTGCATGATGAAAGAATTCCTCCTCTTCATGAAGTTGCTGTTGGTGTGGCTGCAGTAGTAGTAGTAGACTCACCTGCTAATCTCCTGGAGAATTCAGAGACAATGTCCTTCACAGAGGAATAAGGAGAAGAATTGCTTGCAGATGACAAGCTGCTTCTTGCCACATTGCAGTTGATCATACCAGCCTCCACATCACAGCTTGAAGCTGGAGGAGATCTTATACTGTCATGTTGCTTACTTTCATCCCCACCAGCACCACCACTGCTTACAGTTGGACTGGCTGGAGGAAGAGGTCCTGAACTCATCTCCAATGCTGCAAGCTCATTGCTGAGCTCCTCTTTGAGCTGCAGTTCTTCTTCTTCTAGACTACTGTTCCTTGTCATTACAAGCTGGATCTTTATCTTCTCTTCAGTCTGTGCAGCATCAGTGTATAAGATTACCTCATGGTCTTCAAGAGCTGATCTTGACATGGGAGGAGCATTTCCTATTAGACTCAAGCTGTTGGGGCGATGAATGATCCTTCTCCCCGCTGCATCAAAGCTTGATTCTGCTGCTGCCGGCTTCATGATCTCCTGCAGCTGCACACTGGCAGAAGTGAAATCCTCACTAGATGTTGCACTCGAGCCTTGTGAAGCTCCAGGTTTGGTACCCATGCTGCCACTGCTATGTCTTCGTCTTCCACCAGCTGCTGCATTGCTGATCATCCTGTTTGCTCTTTCAGGTCGTTGTCCATTTGTGAGCTCTGCATAGCAGCTCAATCTTCTCCTTGAGGGTGTGAAGTTGGGGGACTTAGCTCGAGTAGGTGGGATTTTCTTCAGCTCAGGTTTGGGTGGTACAGGCTCTTGGTAGAAGCTTGGAACCGGATTCGCCTTGTATGTCAAAGCTCTGCGAAGCTCTTTGAACTGAGCTTCCTTCTCTTCCAGTCTCTTAGCTTCCTCTCGCTTTCTCTCCTCTTCCTTGGCCTTCATCCTCTCCTCCAGCTTCGCATAGAACTCCCGTCTCTTCTGTGCTCTCTCCTCGCACTTGAAGTTGAAGCCGCTGGCTGCTGTGGGTGTAAAGTTCGTTGTCGTCGCCAGCTGCAGCTTCGCCTTCACTGCAGCAGCAGCAGCAGAGACCTGGTTCATCGCGACCACCGGCTTCGACTCTTCAGAAGACCTAGTGAAGAGCTTGGACTGTGCATCCCTCGCTGCTTCCCCACCTTCCGCCCTTGCCTTAATGGGCGACTTGCTTCTCCTACTTGCAACTGCAACACTAGACGAAGAGCTCGAGCTTTGTCTATCGCCTTCGGAGACCCAGTTCTTGCTCGGCGACTTGACCCCACCCGTCGTCTCCGACCACGCGGATCCGCCTGCAGCTGCTGCTGACCAGGTCGACCTGGTCGGCGACATGTATCGAGGCTCTGCTGCCCTCCGACGAGTTTGTTCTGGAGACGACGCCAGCGGCTTGATGTCCTTCGTGGAGCTCATGTGATCAGCTGGCCACCTATCTAGCTTCGTCGGAGAGTTGAACCCGTTCTGATCTCGACCTCGCGGACTACTCGCGACGAGCATTTGCTCTTTGGACGTCGGAGACTTAAAGCCGTTGGTGTGCTTCCTTGTATCCGAAGACCAAGGTGCTCTTGCGGGAGACTTGATGAGGCCATCTCTGTTTCTGTGTGTGCTCATGTCGGGGCTGGTCGGCCTCCCCGGCCTCGTGGGCGACTTCGACGGCGACCTTTCTGAGTGCTGAACGACGACAGTAGGGAACTTCTTACTTCCTGAATCGACCTGCGCTTGCGGGACATGAGAG
>Ga0209611_10014548_pt1 | contig 10478 bp, 8 predicted proteins | sample S1TSphgellanicum_3_FD_187693 | JGI IMG/M metagenome (GOLD analysis project Ga0209611, IMG submission 187693) | Host-associated microbial communities from peat moss isolated from Minnesota, USA - S1T2_Fc - Sphagnum magellanicum MG (SPAdes) (version 2) | ecosystem: Host-associated > Plants > Peat... | reverse complement strand
ATTCCCGGGTGCCGGCACTAATTCGTGTCAGAGGGCATCAGGGAACAGCGCATGCAGCAGGCACTCCAAGGGCAGTCATCGACAGTCGATACGACCGCAGCCCGCGCTGGCCTGCCGGGTAGCGCCCAGCTCAACGCCTTTGTGATCAATCTGTGCTCATCGACCTCGCCGGTGGCGCTCACCCAGCCCGATCATGCCGGGCTCAAGCGATTTACCTTTTTTGTCTCGCGCCGGCGTGAAGAGTCACGTGAGCGCTTTCGCCTGCACATGGGGTACTTCGAGACCCAGGAAGAAGCCGAGAAGCTGTTGGACGTGGTGCGCGAAATCTATCCCGGCGCCTGGGCTGGACTGGCGCCCGGCCAGCGGCTGCGAGCCGCGGCCGCGCAGTACGCGGCTGCGGCGGCGCGCACTGCCGACATCGAGGAGCGGCAGCTGGCATTGCAGCCAGAGCGCGCCGCGGTTGCCGAGCCTGCACTGACCGAGTCGGCGGCGGAGCCGATGCCGGCACCGGTACCGACGCCGGCAGCACCGGCGGCGGCAATAGCGACACCAGTGTCGAAACCGGCGCCCGCAGCTAAAGCGATAGCTGCAGAGCCTGCGGTGCAGCCCGACATTGCAGCGCTTGCGCTGGTGCCTGACGAGGGACGGCGTCTACCGGCAAGCCAGAGCCGCGCGACGGAACCGGTTGCCGCCGCCCGATCACTGAATGACGTGCGCGCAGTGATCGCGGCACTCGATGACCCTGCGGAGCAGGCCGCGGTGTGGCGACCGGTTCCGGAACTCAAGCCTGCGGCAAGCGTACCGACCGTCAAAGCCGCCGCCGCCGGACGCGCGGCGCGCCCCGCGCCTGCCGTGCCCACTGTGCCTGCTGCGCCCGCCACCGCTCCCGCGGCGGCGGCCGATGCGCCTGCCGCACCGCTCAGTGATGCCGGTGCACTGGCGATACTGGAGAGTGCGCCGCGCGGCGAGAAGCAATGCTTTGCGGTGCAACTCGCATGGTCGGTGCAGCCGATTGACATCGCGCAGGTGCCGCCGCTGGCGATTTTCAGCGCCTACACACTGTATGGTGCCGAGGGCAATCGTGAAGGCCGGCGCTGGTATGGGGTGCGGCTGGGGTTCTTTACCGATGCAGTCTCGGCCAAGCAGGTCGCGCACTACGTGCGCTCGGAGTTTGCCACCGTATCGGTAGTACCGGTGACCTCACGCGAGCGTGAGCGCGCCAGGCTCGCCGCCCGGCGGTCGCCATCGGGCGCCGCGGCGGTGGAGACGCCGTCCATCGTGCTGGCGACGCCGCCGAAGCAGCAATTCGAATTCATCGAAGACAAGTCGCGCACGTTGCCGCCAGGCGCGACACCAGGCGCGACACCAGGCAGCGACGCCGCACGAGCGGCGCGCGCGGCGCCTGGCAAACGCGCCAAGCTGCGCACGCAGAGCGGTGCGGTAAAGGCCAGTGCGCGCGTCAAGCCAAAGACGCTCGAGGAAACCCTGGAGATCCTCGGCGCCGGCGAGCTGCAGGTAGACGACAGCCGCGCACCGCTGATCAACAACACCGGCGCGGCGCCTGCCAAGCCCAAGCCCGTGCGGAACAAAGCGTCTTCGCGGCTGGGCCGCCTGTTCGAGCGGCTGTCGGAGCGACGCGGCAGCTGACCGGCGCCCTGAATCCGGCGCTTCGTCCGCGCCTGCTGCCGTCCGTCGCATGATCGAGCGCCTGCGCACTGCAGGCCGTAGATTGTCCTCAAGCGCCATGAGGAGAATCTGATGCCGCTGCTTACCGTCACCAATGTGTCTAAGACCTATCACCTCGACCGGGTCGAGGTTTCGGCCCTGAGCGAGGTCAGTCTGGAGGTGCGTCCGCTGTGCTTCACGGTGCTCTCGGGCGCCTCGGGCAGCGGCAAGACGACGCTGCTGAACCTGATCGGCGGCCTCGATCGGCCCGACCAGGGAGAGATCGTGCTGAACGGCAGTGCGCTGGGAAAGCTGTCCGATGACGCCCGCTCGGACTTCCGGCTGCGGCACATAGGCTTCATCTTCCAGAACTTCAACCTGCTGCCGGTGCTCAACGCCTATGAGAACATCGAGTATCCGTTGCGCCTGACGCGCACGCGGCCGTCGGTGCGGACCAAACGAGTGCGCGACCTGCTGGAAGCGGTTGGTCTGACCGGACACGCACGACATCTGCCCGGCCAGCTCTCGGGTGGCCAGCGGCAGCGCGTGGCCATTGCGCGCGCCCTGGCCACGTCACCGCAGCTGATTCTGGCCGACGAGCCGACGGCGAATCTCGACAGCCACACCGGCGATGCCATCATCGGGCTGATGCGCGCCATGCAGCGTGACTTCCAGACCTCGTTCGTCTTTTCATCGCACGACCCCAAGGTGCTGGCGGAGGCCGACGATGCCGTGCTGCTGCGCGACGGCCGAATCGTCTCGTTCACTCGCAAGTCCGAGGCGGAGCAGGCACGATGAACACGCTGTCGCTGGCATTTCGCAACCTGCTGCGTAACCGACGACGCTCGTTCGCCACCGTGCTGGCCATGGTGATCGGCGGCGTCTGCATCCTGCTGTTCGGCGGCTACGTGCAGAACATCATCTTCGGCATGCAGACCGGTTACGTTCAAGGCGGCGGACACCTGCAGCTGCAGCATCGCGATTACTTTCTCTTTGGCAGCGGCGATCCGACCGCCTATGGCATCGCCGACTACCAGCAGGTCATCGATGTGGTGAGGCACGACCCGGTGCTGGCGCCGATGCTGACCGTGGTCACCCCTACGTTGCAATTCGGCGGCATAGGCGGCAACTTTGCGGCGGGCGCATCGCTGACCGTGATGGCCATCGGCGAGGTCACGGAAGACCAGAACGCGATGCACACCTGGAATGATTACCACTTTCCAGATCCACCAGAGACCATGGCGCTGACCGGTACCAGTGTCGACTCCGTGGTCATCGGAGCGGGTGTCGCGCGCCTGCTGCAATTATGCACGCCATTGAAAGTCGCAGGCTGTCCGACGCCGCCGGCCAGGGCACCCGCTGACGGCCCGCCGCTGCCCCGCGATGTCGGGCTGCTGGTGGCCGGTGACGCCGCACAGGACGCCGCGGCTGTCCAGGACCCCACCGAACTGGAACTGCTGGCCGCCACCACCAGCGGTGCGCCCAACGTCGCGCGGCTCAAGGTCATCAAGGCGGAAGCGCAGGGTGTGAAGGCTTTCGACGACGCCTACATCGGCATGCACCTGCCTGAAGCACAGCGCCTGCTGTATGGTTCGGGAGCCCCTGAGGTGACCGCCATCGTCCTGCAGCTGCATCACACCAGCCAGATCCCGGCCGCCGCTGCAAGGATGCGCGAGCTGCTGGCCACCAGCCTGCGCGACCGGCCGCTGGCGGTCTACGATTTCGGTACCCTCAATCCCTACTACGGCCAGACCATCGCGCTGTTCAATGCCATCTTCGGCTTCATCGCGATACTGATCGGCGCCATCGTGCTGTTCACCGTCAGCAATACCATGAACGCCGCCGTCGTCGAGCGCACGGTCGAGATCGGGACGCTGCGGGCGATCGGGCTGCGTCGCGGCGGCATACGTGCCTTGTTCGTATCCGAAGGCTTGCTGCTGGGCACGCTCGGCGCCGTGGCCGGTGTCGCGGTCGCCCTGGGGCTTGCAGCGCTGATCAATCACAGCGGACTGACCTGGACCCCGCCAGGACGGGTCAACCCGATTGGGCTGCATGTGCGGGTCTGGGGCGAAGCGCGACTGCTGCTGGGCACCGCGATTACGTTGACGCTGGTCGCCGTCGTGTCGGCATGGTGGCCGGCCCGCAGGGCGGCCAGGCTGGAAGTCGTGGAGGCACTGCGCCATGTCTAGTCTGCAATGGCGCGCGTTGCGAAATACCGTGCTCGCCGCGCTGCTCGGATTGCTGCCGCTGGTGACCGCCCAGGCGGTGACGCCGGGTGCGCCCCAGCCGGGTGCGGGCCAGCCTGAGCCTTCCGAGGCCGAGGCACAGAAAATACTCGCGGCCAGTGATGCCGTGCGCAACCCCAGCCACTCGTTCGGGCTCACGAACACGATGACCGAGTATCGCCACGGCCGCCAGACCGATGTCAGCACGCTGCAGATCTACGCCAAGGCCGACGGCAACAGTGGGCAATATCGCAACCTGATCCGATTCGTGGCTCCGGCGCGGGATGTCAACAAGCTGATGCTGAAGAATGGCAACGATCTGTGGTTCTACGACCCGTCGAGCCAGGCCAGCGTGCGCATCTCGCCGCGCCAGCGGTTGCTCGGACAGGCTGCCAACGGCGACGTCGTGACGGTCAATTTTTCCAGGGACTATCGCGCCAGACTGGTGGGCGAGGAAGACATCGATGACGGTGACAGGATATCGCACCACTGCCACAAGCTGGCGCTGACGGCCGCGGCGAACGACGTCACCTACGATTCGCTCGAGATCTGGATCGACGCCAGTAACTCCCATCCGATCAAGGCGCGCTTCTATGCCGAGAGCGGCCAGTTGCTCAAGACCGCCTATTACCGGCACTACGAGCGCCAGCTCGAGGTCGAGCGGCCGACCGAGACCGTGATCATCGACGGACTGGACCACCAGTGGGTCACGATCATGCGCTACACGGACTACGCCTGGCGCGACGTTCCGGACAGCTGGCTGCAACGCGACTACCTGGCTCGCTTCCGACCGGAGTAGGGCATGGGCCGCGGGCTGTGGACGCTGCTGCTGTGGTCGGCCGCAGCGGGCGCGGCGGGCGCTGCGGGCATGGAAGAGGATGATTCGGCGGCGCTGGCATTGCCAGGCGCACAGGTGGCGCCGGCGACGAGCGCACGTACGACATCGTTGACGCTGGAAGGGGTCGAGACGGCGGCTGCGCAGGATCATGGATCGGAACAGGAGGCTCAGCGAGTGTCCGCGGATGCGCGCTACGACAGCGCACTGGCTGCGGGTTGGCGCGCAATCGTCGCAGCGCGCCTGGATGCGGAATGGGCGAATCGCTTCGACACCTTGCAGGAGATCGGCACCTTGAAAGAGGCTTACCTGAGCTGGCAGCTGCAGCCGAGCCTGCTGCTCGATGCCGGACGCATCAACGGCCGCCAGGGAGTGGCCTACGGATACAATCCAACCGACTTCTTCCGCACCGATGCCGTGCGCTCCATCGTCTCTATTGATCCCAACAGCCTGCGTGATAATCGGCTCGGCACCGTGATGCTGCGCGGGCAGCAACTTTGGGACAGCGGCGCGCTCAGCGTCGTGTACGCGCCGCGCCTGACGGACCATGCCAGTGCGGCACCGATGGACCCGGACATTGGTGCCACCAATGCGCGCGGCCGCTGGCTGGTGTCTTTCAGCCAGAGAATCGCGACGGATTGGACACCTCAATGGCTGGCGTTCGGAGGCGAAGGACAAGAACCGCAACTGGGCGCGAACCTGACGGCATTACTCGGTCAGTCCATGGTCGCCTACGCGGAGGTCTCCGGCGGTCGCTCGAGCTCACTGTGGGCGCAGGCTTTGGATCTGCCCCAGAGCGACTCATGGCGATCGCGCGCTGCCACCGGACTCACCTACAGCACCGCGAGCAAACTCTCGCTGACCCTCGAGTACGAATACAACGGCGCCGGACTCGGGACCATCGCCTGGGATGCGGCCCGGTTCGGTACGCTGCCACGCTACGGACGCTATCGCGAGTACGCGCTGGCGCAGCAGGATCCGGCCACGCGCTCCAACCTGTTCCTGTATGCAACGTGGCAGGATCTGGTCGTGCAGCATCTGGATCTCTCGGCCTTCCTGCGACAGGATCTGGCTGATCACAGTCGCCTGCCGTACGTTGAACTGCGCCGGCACTGGACGGCCTTCGATCTCGCCCTGCGCTGGCAGGACGCCTGGGGTGACAGCAAGTCAGACTATGGCGCCTCGCCGCAACGGCAGACCTGGCAATTCGTCATCGACTACTATCTTTGACGATGTTTCAACCATGACCACGATCGAAACATGACCGCGATCGAAGCAGCCCGGCCGCCACCGCCGCCGCGCGTCAACGACTGGATCGTGCTGGCGTGGGTACTCGGCGTCAGCTCGGTGCTGGCTGCCATACTGAAGTTGATGCAGATGCCCTATGTCACATGGGGCGAGGAGCTGCTGGACAGCAACGCCATCGGCCTGTGCATCTGGGGCGTCATCCGCCTGCTGCACGCGATCCTCGGCGATCGCCTCGGCCTGCTGCCGATATCGGTCATCAGCGTGCCCATCGGTGTCGTGATCGGCGGCAAGCTCGCCACGCTGTTCGGCGCCTACGATTTCATCGGCGCCTGGGCTGCTCACCCGCAGGCGCAGTGGACGTCCATCGGTGTCGTCGCCCTGTGTGCCGCCTCCGCCACTGCCTTCGTCGTGGTGTCCTCCAATGCCGCCCGCTACCGGCTGGAACTGGAGGTAGAACAACGGCGCCTCGCCGAGGCCAGCCGCTCCCAGGCGGTCGCGGCACTGGCGTTGCTGCAGGCGCAGATCGAGCCGCACTTCCTGTTCAATACGCTGGCGCATGTGCAGAGCGCTATCGACCAGGATCCGGCAACCGGCAAGCTCATCCTGGAGAATCTGATCCGCTACCTGCGCGGCACCCTGCGACGAACCCGCAACACACGCTATGCGCTGGCCGAGGAACGCGAACTGATCGAGGCACTCTTGAACATCGCCGCAATCCGCATCGGTCCACGGCTGCGACATCGCGTGAACCTCGGCGCGGACATCGACAGTGCCCTGCTGCCGCCGCTGCTGTTGCAGCCGCTGGTTGAAAATGCAATACGGCACGGCATCGAACCGGCCATCGACGGCGGCGAGATCCGTGTCGAGGGCGAGCACGTCGAGGATATGCTGGTGCTGCGCGTCATCGATACCGGCGTGGGTATGGGCGCGGCCGGACCAGAGGGGATGGGCCTTGCGAACGTGCGTGCCCGGCTGGCCAGCCTGTACGCAGACCAGGGGCGCCTGACGTTGCAGCCGCATCCTGCCGGCGGCGTCATCGCCGAACTGCGACTACCCTGGCAGTTGAGCTGAGAAGTGCCGACCGCCGTCATCGCCGATGATGAACCACGGCTGGCCGCAGACCTCGCGGACCGGCTGCGGCTGATGTGGCCGCAGCTGGACATCGTGGCCGTGGTCGGCAACGGCATCGAGGCCGCGAGCAGCATCGCCGAATACCGCCCCACCTTTGCCTTTCTCGATATCCGCATGCCTGGCATGGACGGCGTACAGGTCGCTCACGTGGCCGGTCAGACGCGGATCGTGTTCGTCACCGCCCACGATGAGTATGCGGTCAGCGCCTTCGAGGCGGCGGCCGCGGATTACCTGCTCAAGCCCGTAAGCGACGCGCGACTCGGCAAGTGTGTCGCGCGCCTGCAGCAGCAGGCGGGCCTGCTGGATATCGATGCGCTGCGCGCGCTGCTGGCAAGGCCCGCAGTCCAGGCCCGACTCGACTGGCTGACCGTGCGCCTGGCTGATACCACGCGGCTGGTGGCGGTCAACGAAGTGCTTTACTTTCGCGCCAGTGACAAATACACCGAGGCGGTCACTGCGACCGAGCGCCACCTGGTGCGCACGCCCTTGAAAGAACTGCTGGAGCAACTCAATCCGCAGCAATTCGCCCAGGTCCATCGCAGCATCATCGTCAACCTGGCATCGGTCGAGCGCATCGAGCGCGACGTGCTCGGGCGCTCTCAGATCCATCTGCGCAGCAATGGCGACGTATTGCCGCTGAGCCGCAGCTTTGCCGAGCGTTTCCGGCAGATGTGATAGCGCGTCGCAGGCGATCAGGACTTGCCGCCGAACAGCCGCGCCAGTTCGGCACGCGCGCGCTCCGCGGCCGCGGTTTCGGGAGCGACGTAGGCCGCTGGACGCGGCGCGAAGTAGTCGCAGAAATTCGCGCGCGTCTTGTCGCTGACTTCCTCGGCAATCGGCTCGCGGCACTTCTTCGCCACATGCTCGTCGTAGTCCTTGCACAGGCGGCACACATGCAGCTCGGCGCGGCAGCGAGAGCATTCATCGCGCCGGGACAGCGGCAAGGTCAGTGCGGCCAGGTCGGCACCGCACTTCCAGCACACCAGGTTGTGGGCCATTGCTGCTTCGGGCTGCCTCAGGCTGCGCGGTCGCGCAGGAAGCGCGCCAGTGCCGCGCCAGTATGCGAGCGCGCGTGCCGTGCGGCAATCGCGGCCGGCGGCCCGGCTGCGACCACGCGACCGCCGGCGGAGCCTGCCTCCGGACCCAGGTCGATGATCCAGTCCGCCTCGGCCATCACGTCGAGGTTGTGCTCGATCACCACCACCGAGTTGCCTGCGTCCACCAGCCGGTGCAGCACGCCGATCAGCTTTTCCACATCCGCCATGTGCAGTCCGACGGTCGGCTCATCGAGCACGTACAACGTGTGTCCGGGTCGCGCCCGCAGCGTCGGCGTCAGTCGCGCCAGCTCGGACACCAGCTTGATGCGCTGCGCCTCGCCGCCCGATAGCGTCGGACTCGGCTGCCCGAGCGTCAGGTAACCCAGGCCGACCTCGGCCAGCAGTCGCAGCGGCCGCGCGACGCGCGCATGCGCGGCGAAGAATTCCACCGCCTCCTCGACGTTCATGGCGAGCACATCGCCGACCGAGCGTCCGCGCCACTGGATCTCGAGCGTCTCGCGGTCGAAGCGCCGGCCGCCGCAGCGCTCGCACAGCACCTTGACGTCCGGCAGGAAGCTCATCTCGATGGTGCGGGTGCCGGCGCCTTCACACTCGGGGCAGCGCCCGCCGCTGGTATTGAACGAGAAGCGGCCGGCGTCGTAGCCGCGCACCCGCGCCTCGCTGGTGCCGGCGAACACGCGGCGGATGTCGTCCCAGAAGCCGACATAGGTCGCGGTGCAGGAGCGCGGCGTGCGACCGATCGGCGTCTGGTCGACCTCGAGCACGCGCGCAATCTGCTCCGCGCCGCGCAGCGCGCGCGCGCCCACCGGCGCCACGCGCGAGCGTGTACCCACCGACGCACGCAGGTTGGCATAGAGTACATCGCGCGCCAGCGACGACTTGCCGGAGCCCGACACCCCGGTGACCACCACCAGCCGGCCGAGCGGAATGCGCACGTCGATATCGCGCAGGTTGTGCAGGTTGGCGGCGTCGATCTCGAGCGCGTCGCTGCGAGCGTTGGTGGCGCGACGCGGCGTCGCCGGATGTTGCAGCGGCCGCTGCAGGAAGCGACCGGTGACCGACGCGGGGTTCTTCTGCAGTGCCGCGGCGGTGCCAGCGGCCACCACCTGTCCGCCGCGCACCCCCGCGCCCGGTCCCAGGTCGATGATGTGATCGGCGCGGCGAATCGTGTCCTCGTCGTGCTCGACCACCACCAGCGTATTGCCGGCGGCCGCCAGCTGGTCGAGCGCGTCGAGCAGCACGGCGTTATCGCGCGGGTGCAGCCCGATGGTGGGCTCATCGAGCACGTAGCAGACGCCCTGCAGGTTGGAGCCGAGCTGCGCCGCCAGGCGAATGCGCTGCGCCTCGCCGCCCGAGAGCGTCGGCGCGGCACGGTCGAGCGCCAGGTAACCCAGGCCGACGCGCTCGAGAAAGCCCAGGCGAGTGCCAATCTCCGCCAGGGCGTCGCGCGCGATCGCCGCTTCGCGCGCCGTCAGCTGCAGCTGGTCGAACAGCAGCCGCAGCTGCGCGATCGGCAGCGCCGTCAGTTCCGCGATCGAGCGCTCGCGAAAGCGCAGCTGCAGTGCCACCGGATTGAGGCGCGCACCATGGCAGTCCGCGCACGGCTCGACGGCCACGGGATCGGCGCCGCCGGCGAACCACTGCGATTCCTCGCCGGTCTGGTCGGATTCGAAATCGCTGATGCGCACGCCGGTACCGAAGCAGCCCGGGCACCAGCCCTGGCTGGAATTGAACGACAGCAGCCGCGGGTCCGGCTCCGGGAAGCCGCGGCCGCACTCGGGGCAGGCACGACGGGCGGAGAAGATCCGCGTCTTGCCCGCTTCCGTGAGCGCGTGCGCGACGCCCTTGCCGAGCTCCAGTGCACTGTCCACGGCGGCGCGCAGCTGTGCCTGCTGGCGTGGCCCGCAGATGAGTTCGGCGACGGGCATCTCAATGGTGTGTTCCACGAAACGCTTCAGGCTCGGAAACGGCTCGGTCGGGACAAATTTTCCATCGACGCGCAGCTGCGTCACGCCGCGCGCCGCCGCCCAACGTGCCAGTTCGCGGTAATGACCCTTGCGATGCGCGATCAACGGTGCGAGCAGCCGGATGCGCTGGCCGCGATAATCGTCCAGCAGCTGCGCGACGATCGATTCGGCGCTCTGCGGCGCGATTGCGACGTTGCAGTCGGGACAGTACTGCGTGCCCAGCCGCACGTAGATCAGGCGCAGGAAGTGATAGATCTCGGTCAGCGTCGCAACCGTACTCTTGAGGCCGCCGCGGCTGGCGCGCTGTTCGATCGCCACCGTGGGTGGAATGCCATAGATGGCGTCCAGG
>Ga0209611_10014547_pt1 | contig 10478 bp, 11 predicted proteins | sample S1TSphgellanicum_3_FD_187693 | JGI IMG/M metagenome (GOLD analysis project Ga0209611, IMG submission 187693) | Host-associated microbial communities from peat moss isolated from Minnesota, USA - S1T2_Fc - Sphagnum magellanicum MG (SPAdes) (version 2) | ecosystem: Host-associated > Plants > Peat... | reverse complement strand
GCCAAGTGCGGTATGCTTCATAAGACAGAAAATTGTGGAGTAAAATGTACCTACCGTGCAGGATTAGGCCATTTTGAGGATAGATGTTGGAAGAAACCCAAGGATGGGAAACCTCACTCTGGAGCTATTAACTTCTTAGACGTGTTACTGAATGATGAAGAAGCGACCATGTAACAGCTCAATAAGCTTTATGGGAATGAAATTTTTTTTCTTACACTCGAGTGCCTAAGAGGAAGATTTTTGTTGATGTAGCACCAGGAAGGGTTGTACCAATACATGAGGCTGCAAGAGAAGGAGTAGGTGTAAATCGAGACATTTCAGTCAGGTCCAAGATTCTTTGTCACTTCATAAAAGGAAAAATTTCACTTTCACCCATGGAAACAATATTCATGATTCCAGGAGAACTGGAACACCATGAAAATCTGGTGAGGTTGGCTAGACGGAAAAAGAACTTAGAGGCAACTAAAAATCAGATTTCCATGGCTTTTGTAGTTCCAACCCTAAAAAGGATCTGCATCAACAAAACACATCGGAGCAAAACTTTGCATTTACTTGTGAAAATAAACAACTATGTGGTTGAAGGATTGGTGGATACCAGTGCATCCATGTCTGTTATGGCGGCTGTTGTAGTTAGAGAATTGGGTATAATGCATCTAGTTAACGATTTTGAAACTTATAAAAGTGCGTTAGGAGTAGTGACATAGGCTTTGGGTAGGATTGATGACATACTAGTCAAGGTTGGAGGCGTACAATGCACTATGACCTTCATGGTGGTGAATACATATAGTTACGATATACTACTTGGATTGGACTTTCTATTAAAAATTGGTGCGATCGTGGATGTGGAATGAGGTTTAATACAAGTAAGACATGGTCTAAGAGCTCAGGTGGAAGTATTACCACTGATTATGGTAAACATGCTACAGAAAATGAATTCAAAAGCTCTAATGCAAGATGTTGCTACTGCTTTAGAGAGCACGCATCTCAATGGGGCTCCGGACATGGCTACTAGGAATCCATACCTATATGATCCCATTATGCCTAAACAGGTGGATACGCCTATGTTAGACTTTGACGATGAGATGGATGATGAAGAACATTATGATGAAAGGTTTCAATTGGCTGAGCCGAATGGTGATGAGAATGAGTTTGGGAATACCGAACTTGAAGATTTGGTGTTAGCAGAAGGCCCACAGTAGATTCTGTAATTAATACTACAAGGGCAAGTTGATGATTTCATGGAAGAAGAAATCACAAACTCTAATGACTATGCTAATTGGATTAAGTGGGCTTCTGATGCAGAGGAAAGAAGGCATGCCATCTTTAAATCTAGAGGTTGTGCAGAAGTTCCCGTACTACTACAAGTTCATCAAATAGACAATATTAGCACTCCTAGTGATTGTAGTGGGAAGTTGACATTGCTTGATAATTAGGATGTGAACACAAGGTGGAAGGAGTTTTGCCAAAAGATCTGGGTTGATCAGAATTTGGATGGGGATAAAAGACAACAACTCTGGAAGGTTTTGGAACGTTACCAAGATGTGTTTGCTTGGAACAAAGGGGAACTGGGATGTTGCACCATTGGAGAACATTCCATAGACACATAAGGGTTTCCACCTTGCAAAGTGTTTCCTAGTCGACTATCATACTGGGAAAAAGCGAAGGTGAAGAGACAGATTGATGTGTTGGTAAATTTGGGCAAGATGAGGCCTAGTAATTCTGAGTACGCATGTTGTGTCACCCTGCTAGTAAAAAGGGATGGGAGTAGGCGATTCTGTGGAGATTATCAACCACTCAATATGCAGACTCGTCAGGATTCGTTTCCAATGCCTCTTGTTGACGATGTGATTTCCCAACTGGGGAAATCAACTTGGTTTACTTCATTGGATTTGCAGTCCGGATTCTGGCAGATTCATATGGCTCCCAAAGACATGAAAAAGACGGCATTAATTACCAAGACTAGGTTGTATGATTGGACAATTATGCCCTTTGGTCTAAAAAATGCAACCAGTACTTTCACCAGAATAATGTCATTAGTTTTTAAGGAGTTGGGAGACAAGATCCTAAAGGTATTTGTTGATAATCTCAATATACACTACGAAAATTGGGAAGACCATTTTCAACACTTGGAAGTTATATTCTCCAAGCTCAAAGAAGTAAACTTGAAATTAAACCCGAGCAAATGTTGTTTTGCTGTTAAAAGTATCACATTCTTGGGTCATATGGTTAGTAATGAAGGTACCAAGCTAGATCTTGGTAAGATTGATGCAGTGTTGCATTTTCCAGAACCGAAAATAGTTACCAACATCAGGTCTTTGTTGGGACTGACAGGGTACTACTGAAATTATGTTTGAGGATATTCATGGTTAGTTAGTCCATTTTTTGAGTTAATAAAGAAAGATTATCACAACCCTACTTTGAGGGAAGTGTGAGGATGAAACTCACACTCCCAAAATTGGGACTTGGGAGTCCTTCGGGACTCCTGAAACTTTAGAGTTCAATTTCAGGGGTCAAAACACCTTGCATTAGAGTTTTCTTTATGTCATTGGAAAGCTAGCAAAGTGTATGTCGAAAATGGCCTTGTATGGGCCATTTGGACACCTGCAGCACAAGTTATGGCAAAAAGAAGGGCCGGGAGTCAAATTGGCAGTTTGACTCCCGACCACTAAAAGTCAGGAATTGACCCGACCCCGGTGCGTGCAGGTGGAGTACAACACACCGTTGGAAAACTTTTGAGGGGAGCTACAAGTTTGCTTGAGATCTTATCTCGATTGGAGGTTTGAGTAAAGAGTTATGACCTCGTAAAGTCCCAGGAGTCCAAACCGGGACAATTTCGGGACTCCTCCTTGGGAGTCCCGGGACAAAAAGCCATTCGGATGTGGGTGCCGCGGAGAGGCACAAAGTATACTATGTGAGGGGAGGTGGTGGCTTCCCCCGAGTTTAGGCCGTGGTGAGTCAAGTGAGTCCAGAGTTGCCCGTGGCTTGTCCTAGCACCAAGGTTGCTCTAAAAAGTGAATTAACCAACTTGTTAGTTTGGTTTGATGCAGGTTCGAGTAAGTGAATAGTTTGTCACTCTTCCTAGTCCCATTTTGGAGCTTTAGTATGCCCCTCTACCCCTTCTAGTGTTGAGAGTTGGGAACGTGCCCAAGTTCCTCACAATTCCGCTGTGTGAGTAACTTAGACCCATCTTGGGTCTAACTAGGGACTTGGGAGCGCGTCAAAGATGTTGTTTTTGTGTGGAATTTGGATTGTCAACAAGGATTTGATGCCCTAAAAAGAGCACTTGTAGATGCTCCCATACTTGTACGTCATGATTTCAAGAAACCATTTTGTCTTAATGTTGATTGGTTAATAAAAGGTGTTGGTGCCATTTTGTCTCAAAAGGAAGGCAAACTTGAGAAAGTAGTGGTTTATGCCAACAAGAGTTTGACTGTGGCACAAAGGAAATTCCATCCCATGGAAGGAGAGTGTTATGCATTGATCTGGGGCATCATGCATTTCAGGCAATATCTACACAGGAACGATTTCACTCTGAGAATATATCACAAGCCACTTGAATGGTGAGCGACGGTGTCAAATGCACATGGCAAGAAAGGTAGGTGGATTGATATGTTGCAGGATTTCAGCTTTAAGATATTGCACAGACGAGGATTAAAGCATGTAAATGTTGATGCTTTAAGTAGAAACCCAATAGGGCAAGCCACAAATGATGATGATTTCAATGAAGAAATCTAGGATATTGGGACAGTGCAAACTGACGCTCATCAGATAATAGGGAAGGTATTTTTTGTTCAATATGGTATAGATTCAGATTGGTTGGGTTTCAGGAGACATGCAAATAAACTAATAGAACACCATGAATGTTGTTTTGACATCAACCACTGGCGTTGTTCAAAGGACCACCAACTATTCATGCTTGATGTTGTAACTGAGATGAACTAGGGTGAGGAGACTAACTCACTTATGGAGGAGGTAAAGGCAACAGGTAGTGGAGAAGATCAGAATTTGAAAACTGCTGATGGTAAGTAAGAACTGAAAAGGAAGATACCCAGATACTATGATATGTAGCAGCAACTGGAGTTAGTGTTGGCTACTCAAGAATTATCTAAGTTTGGGGACCATGAGTTAGGTCATATAAAATCCGATGAAAAAGAAACATACAATATGGATACAAGGAACGTTGACATCTGGAAGGACACCACATGCTTGGGGTTATTGAAGGAAGACAAGCTACTGGACACAGTGGACCTTGAGGAGAGCAAAAGGGCCAGAAAGATAACATCCCAATTGTAAAAAAGTGTGACTATTTTGGACCCATTAACTTCATAAACTTCTCTCCACTAACTCCTCCATTACATGTTGAAATTTAACATGGGCATGGTGGGCTCTATATGTTGGGCTATATATGAGGGCCATTACAATTTCCTAATGCCCTTTTTATGAGCTGAAGGGCTCATTAATGCCCTTTTATGGGCATAAGAGCCCATCTTACTGTACTCTCAATCATAATAATCCATGCTCCTTTGATTTAAAGGTTGAGCCTTACACAAAGTAACTCTCTTGGAGTGGGGCATTGTCGATTTGTGGTTTGCTGTCCCTGGTTGGGGGTTGTCTTCATTTTGGGAATGCCCTGCTCCTGGAGGTAAACCCTAAACCTACCATACAGGTAAAGCTTTTCATATGGCCTTTTTTGTGTAGGGTAAAGCGCTATGAGCAGGGCATTTATGGCCTGGAACCAAGAGCAGAGAACAAGGAGGGCCCATATGATGGGCTTTCCCACCTTTCCAGGCCCACCTCAGGGGAAAGGTCGTTCAGGAATGAAAGCTTTGCCTCCTGTGGTTATTATGTGTAGTACAATGCCCAAGGAGGGAGGAGTTCTTAAAAGAACTGTCCTTGTGGGAGCCAAGGGTGGTTATTTTGGGAACTCCCTGCTCTATTATGAGGGAGTTACTTGGTGTAAAGTATGCAACTTGTGCCCGAGATGGAGAATCACAACTTAATGGATGAAGAATCAAAATATTCCTGAGAAAGAAACAAGAGATCCCACAAGACATGATGAAGAAGTGGAAAATCCCTACGAAATTCATATTTGAAATTACTACTTGTAGTGCCCTCCTTAATTAATGTACTTTTCTTGGTCAAGGTGTTTATGCCTTCTTTTAATCCCCTTGCAAGGCACAATTGACAATCCTTCTAGGATTTAATTGACCAAACCATTGTTGAAAATCCACAGTGGGGGTTTTCAACAAATGACTCATTACACAAATCATGAAATCCATTATTCTATGGAGCATGCCAAGTACAAGCCCCATTGTGGCTCTTTCATTGCCCAATCAAATAATTTTGCTTCCCTTACTCAGCTCGCCCAAGTTCCTCACAATCATTTCATTGGGCACAATAATATGTACTTGACCATGTTCCAAACTATGTAAAACATTCAATGTTTTGCAATAGTACAAATGAAGGGCGCCTTATAATATGTAATAAGTCATTAGGCATTTCGCAAAGCAAGGGTGTATTACTTGTTGTGTTTCATGGTAATTTGTTTTTATAAAGTAAAAACTTGACATGTTTTACATCATGTAATGGCCTTGGGCCAAGCGGTTCTTGAAATAATAGGCCTTCAACCTCTAGCCTTAAGGACCTGTTATTTTGGGAATGCCCTAGTCCTGGGGTGTTACCATAGACATAAAAACTTGATTGTGTTTTCTAGGGCATTTGTAGGTACATTACAAAAGGTGCAATCATTTGGAGTCACTTTACAAATTTGTAAAGTGCACTATAATGTGCTTCAAAGGTGGGAAATTCAAATTATGTCAATGTTTTACATAAAGGAAGGGCAAATCAGATCAAGAGCCATGTGATTATTATTGGGAAGTCATGGGAGGAAACACGTAGTGTAAAGTTTGGGATCTATGTGCATCAAATGACCATTTTAAGGGGGTAATTAGATAATTGTCCAACCTATTTTTTTATCACCCTATTATTATTTAATTTTCCAATATATACATATTAAAGACGCCTTATATTAATTATAATTCATTTAAAAAATGATTACATACCTTATATTATAATTAAATTGATTATTTGAATAAAATATACCTTATTTTTTAATTAGTTAACTTATAATTTCTACCCAATAATCAATCTATTGCATCCTATATTTTTATTCACGTATTTTTTACTTTTTTTTTTACTAGTATCCCCCTTAGGAGGGAGGTCGGTGTAGGTGATAGGTTTAAGTAAGTAAATAAGTAGGTAGGATCTTAAATTTTTTTAAATTCATGGTCACAAGCTTTTTTGATTGGTTCATTTCAAATCAAACATGCACTTTGAATGTCCATAATGCATACTATGAATAGTCCATTCTTTCACATAGTTATATATTTTTATAAAATTAAACTTGTAAACAAAGGATATGAAGATAAATTCTAATAGATTGGAAACATTACAACATTATGTAACCTAATACATCTTTTATTTTGTGCACAAAAACATTATCACATATTCACATTTAATGTTTAACTTACATATTACTTAGTCTATTTAATAAATACATTATTTAACTTGCATAATTAATTAATTACCCTTCTACTTTAGGCTATTCTCAATTATTTTAAGTTATTTTCAATTTAAATACTTCAACCTGTTGTTATAAAATATTATAGGTTATTTCACCTTAAGATATTTTTGGTTATCTTATGTTATTCCACCTTAGGGTATTTTAAGCTATTTTAAATTGGGTTATTTTTATTATTATTATAGGTTATTCCAACTTAAACCATTTGTGGCTATTTTAAACACCTTACATTATTTTTTATTATTTTAAACTATTCCACATTAAGTTATTCTTGGTTATTCTAAATTATTCCACCTTAAGTTATTCTTGGTTATTGCACCTTAAGTTATTTTAGGTTATTTTACTTTATATTATTTTCAATTGTTATAGGTTATTCCATGGGTAAAAACACATTACTATGGAAAATTTTGGAAATCACAATGGTAGTTTTTTCTGAACGAATCAAATATTGTTGCATTGTATACAAATTTATTTGAAAAACTTGGCAAAAGTGAGATGAAAAATTGAAACCTACATTCTAATATTTCAAACCCAAAAATTTTTTTACCAAAAAGATAAATGTTCCATTCAAAGTGTACTTAACAAAGGATGGTACATCCAATGTCACAGTCCAAACTATCCCCCAAAAAATTATCATTATGGATTATTTTCTTCTAATGGAGTTGGAAACTAAGTTTATAATTTTTTATTACCACACATTGAAGTACCATAGCATTTAAGATGAAAAAATTAAGCAGGAAAAAATTTCTCAAAAATCTGAAGATTTAAAATGAAAATTAAAGTCCATTTCGATATCTAAATTGATTTTTTCTAGGCCCATATTTTTAGAGGTTTTAAAAATAATTTAAATTATGGTGGTATGAATTTGGAAATGGAAAAATGTGTTAAATTCAACATCGTTTAAATGTTTTTTTTTGAAAAATCACTAGATTTGGATTATAAAAATGGATTTTCATCCACCCTTTTTGGGTAAGCATAATGTGCATTTACCCTCATTCTAAATTATTTTACTCTAGGCTATTTTCAGTTATTATAAGTTACCCTTGGCTATTATAGGTTTTTATTAATTATTATAAATTATTCCACCTTAGGCTATTCTACCCTGGGTCTATTTTTGGTTATTTTAAGTTATTTAAAACTATTCTAAGTTAATTCACCTAAATTATTCTACCCCATGCTATTTTTGACTGTTTTAGGCTAATCCACCTTAGGTTATTTTAATTTTAAAAACTTGATTATTTGAAATTATTCCACCTTAGTTTATTTTAAATCATTTTTGGTTAATATAAATTATTTAAAGTTATTCTGCCTTAAATGGTTTTTGGTTATTTTGTTATAACCTATTATGAGTTATTTTACCTTAGGTTATTTTAGGCTATTGCACCTTAAAATATTTTCAACTATTTTAGATTATTTTAATTAGATAAATTATTCTGTTTTGGTTACAATAAGAAAGTAATGAAGAAACAAAATGCACAAACTATAATGTGCAAAAACCATATTTGTAAATAACTATTACATTGAGATTGTGTTTCATTGTAGAAATTTTATAAAAAATATTTAGACCACCAAATCCAATAATCCCATTTGTTTGGAAAAAAAAAATTCGCACCTACAAACAATTTTATTATGTTGAAAATTGAAAATGATGGTTCATTTTTACCCTTTTTAGTGGTCCTTTAAAAATTTCACAAACCTAGCAAATTTTATTATATAATTAATTATTTGTTCATTCAAGATGATTAAGAAAAATTCAAACAACAAATCTAGTATTTTGTTAACCATAACACATTTTGTTTACATTTAGAGACATGTACATGTGCAATTATAATTTATAGTCACAATTCAACTTAAATAAAATGCCATGTGGTGTCCAATCACCTATGAATCACATTACCAATCACAAAAACAATAAAATTTTCATCTATCGTTGGATGCCATTAGTTGTTGTATGATAAAACTAGATCTTTCTTCTTCATTTTTATCCAAATTAATAGTAGTCACAAGTCATAGTTGCATATGCAATTTAACACCATTTTGTAATTGCATATGTGATTACAAATAATTTGTACCATGTACCGTGAAGGATAATTGCATTGACAATCACAAAAAATGGTTGATTTGGACACAAGTTGCAAACACATGGGTTGATATGGACATGATTCCTTGTAGTGTATGTCCCAAATTTTTGATTAGAACAAAAAAATGAGAATTACTACAAATTTATAAACATGAATGTAATGGCCCAAGGAAAGACCTCTTGGTCCTAACCTTTGAAAATTACTCAAAAAATTATGGTTGCTTCAATCCACTATCTATTAAACAAATAAAAAAAAGGACTACTTGAAGTCTTCCTAGAAATTAAAAGCATTTAAAAAGTGAAAAAAAATTCTTTTTGTGTTCTAAACAAAAGGAACCCCAAATGTTATTTCCTTGAAACTTTTTTCTTGACCATTCATTTGGAATATTAAAATTATTTAAAAAAAATTCAATTGAAATTTCAAATCCTACATGGGTATTCTTTTGATATAAAATTTGAAATAAATTTTTTTCCATAAATGAATCTTATGTTGTTCTAAAATTGGGTGGTTTTCAAAAATTTGGGGTGAGATGCTCTTAATGGGACCACCTAAGGATGGGTCTACCCCAAAAGGTTTCAATTGCATTACAAAAGTTGTAGGCTTCCACAATTTAAATTTGGGCTATAGCTATTTGTTGGTTACCATTTGACTTCCACTACCATTACCACCTTTGATATTTTATTTGTGGTTGGTAAAGGATGTTTTCTACTTTTGTTCATGAACATAGTGATTCACCATTTATTCATATTAAAGAGTGAATTATGGCAAATCTTGCCCTAGGTTTGATTGCTCTAAAACATGACATTATTTTGCCTCCTCTTGTTTGCCTTCCTTTTGTTTTCCTCGTAATTTGTCCTTGGAATAAAGTTTTGCAAGTTCACATCATGTATGTAGTTCATTTGCCAATTTTTCATCTTCAAATCCTTTATGACAATTTAAATCAACCTAAAATGTTAGAACCCTTATTTTTCCCCTTTTTTTACATGATGGTAAAAACCTTATCTAGGCCTTATCCATGGTGTAAATGCCTTGCTTTAAAGGCTTCACCTTTTAGAAAAAATTCCTAATGTATTGAAAAGGCAACTAGAAAACTCCAAAACCTAAATAGTAGGCATAAAATCCTACCTAATATCATGTTGTGGTCTACATATATTTATGATAAGCCTAGGATTTATTATCCACATTAAAAAATATCAGATCCAATTGTTTTCATCATCATTTTCATTGTAGCCTTTGCAACATGATAGATGCAAAATCCCAAAAGAGAGAAGATGTGTTTGATTGTTGAGATAAAAGTGAAAAGAAAAGAAAATTTCAAGGTTCGATCTTCAAACTTCAAATGTGGGATTATAGACCTTCATTTATTGCAAACCTTTGCCTAGTTGGGGAAGAAAAATAAACATAAAACATAGGTGAAAACATAGTTAAGTGGATAGTTTCAATTGTTATATTTTTATTTTTTATGACTTATAGATGAACTTAACATGTAATTCAACATTAATGTTATCAAATTGTCCATGTTGAAATTTTTTGGTTCAACAATTACTTTTTCAATTTAAAAAATTTCAACATATGTGTAATATATGTGATAAAATTCATTAGTATTTTTAAGATATTGCATTGCGTTAGTGGTCAAATGGATGCAAAGTAACTAATTTGGTCAGGCAAGTCCCTAGTTCAAAACTAGTTGGTTGGACAATGAATTCTATTAAAAAAGAAACCCATACTAAATTTTTGAAATTAAACACTATTTCGATCATAAAATAAAAATTGACATGTGGACTCAAAAAAATGTAACATCATATGAGGTGAGGTGT
>Ga0209611_10014545_pt1 | contig 10479 bp, 10 predicted proteins | sample S1TSphgellanicum_3_FD_187693 | JGI IMG/M metagenome (GOLD analysis project Ga0209611, IMG submission 187693) | Host-associated microbial communities from peat moss isolated from Minnesota, USA - S1T2_Fc - Sphagnum magellanicum MG (SPAdes) (version 2) | ecosystem: Host-associated > Plants > Peat... | reverse complement strand
AAAAACACTCAATCTAGTTGTGTTTTTGGTTTGAGGTTTTCCTATTTCTTGTGATGGAGAAAGCTGGATCATTAAAACATTCAACACTCAACACACTTTTTTTTTCTAGCTGCTTGAATGTAACCTCAAAATATAGCAAGAGTTGCCACTTTTCCTTGTGGATTTACTCATTTACTCAAGCTTGACAATGGTGTGGGTGCATCAAAAACATCATATGAAGGTGAAAAAACAAAAAAACCTTCTAATATGTTGTGTGTGTTTTTCTCTATTGTTTCTTGTGTGTTTAGTGTGCATTTTTCTTCTTTTAAAGCTTGGTCAATAAGTTCAAGGTGTGTTATGCAACTACATGTGCTTTTTTGCTTTGACCTACGGCCATCACCCACACATATTTGCTATTTGTTCACCTTTTCAAATCAACACTACTCACGATTCATCTCAATACTCCCCCTCCCATTTTTCTTGTTATAACTATCATCGAATCTTCAATTCATATCACTTTCATTAGCAAAAAAACTAAACCTAATCGTTTCTATGTTGGTGTTGGGTGTTTGGCAAGTTGTAGCAATACCAACATTGTGAATAGACGAAAGCAAGAGGCCTTGTTTGAAGAAGCCCCATTTGATATTGGCACTCACGACGTTACAATGCAAGAGTTGTTGTTGAAGAACTTGAGGAAGCAAGCAAATCTTTGGAAGCTTCATCAAAAGACTTTTCACATTTGGGCCTTCTTCAAGATGAACAATAACCAACTTATTGATTTGAGACAAAGTAAAATCATGAGATGTATTTTTTCTTTGGTCATAGTGAGATTTCACTCTATTAATATAGGCATAGATCTTTCTTTTCTTTCTTACTCATATCTTAAACTTGATGTGGATCATTTGAGACTTTTTCTTCATAATTGTTTTGCATTTTGGATTCTAGATTTTTTGTGTAATTGTTTTGGTTGAATGAAAATGCTTTTGGAATGTTCTTATTATTTATTTTCCATGGTTGATTTCAAAACACTATGTAATTTTAATGCTTTATTGAAAGCAAGAACTAAAAAATTGTGTTTTTCCTTTTATTTTTAAAAAAAACTAGAAACCCCACTAATTTCAAAGGTCTTTATAACATGCAGATTAAAAAGAATTCATATTAAAAGCAAAATCCCACAATTGAAATAATCAAATTTGGCCTAAATGATAATTGGAACAATGTAATGAAGATTCTATCATTTCAAAAAAATATAATGTTCCTCAATTTCTTCTAGATTCTCTCTTTTCCTTCACAAAACTTTTGTTCTTTGAAAAGAAGAATTTCTTGAAAATTTAAACATTTCTACAAATAATTTTATCAGTATTGAAGCTGCCAAGTTATTATGGTGTCAGTGTTAAGCAACTATTAGATTTTGTTAATAACCCTCGGTTCTGGGTTTATTGAATTCTCAAATCAAAGGATCATCGGTTCTAGCTTTTTGAAGGGAAAAAAAAAAAAACTAAAAACCCTCCTATATTCCAGTTATTTCCAAAACTCAAAGGCTCTTTGAAAGGTTCTTTACAGAAAAGAACCTAATGGCTGTTGAATCGAAACAAAATTGCGAGAAATGATGGAACCATGTAACACAGTTGGATCATTTGAATACAACATGGATTTGATTCAAGAAGCAGTCTAGAGAGGTACACAGCTCAGTCTCCAGCTGCCGTCACAAATCAGTTCCCAATTGAAGCCAAAAGTGTCTCCCAAATGCCACACAAATGCAAAGTCTCTGACCTCCTCTGGGCAGAGCCAACAAACTGGCCAAATTTTGTTATCTGTATGTCTTCAAGAATGAAAGAAAGTAGAAAACAAAGCAAGGAAACCAAAACCAACTTCATGGCCTTCCATTACCCACTTCAAAAACAAGTTCTGCCATGACACTCATACAGTAACCACATTCTAAGATGGATAAGACACCACAACAGGAGCATACCATTGTGGAAAAGACACAAGAACAACCACATTCTATGGTGGAAAAGACAGCCACAAATGTCATGGACTGTTTTTACCTGTCAAGAGTAAAGCATCACCAGGATGTTTGATATCCCATTTAACCTGAACACCAGCTTTTGCCAAGAGACATGGGTCTGGCATCCATATTGTTGATATGTCCAACTATTATTAAAGAGAAAACCAAGCCCCACCCTATTTCTAAAGCAAATAGCGATAACTGAGCAATAAGTTAATACACTGTTATTCAAGTTCTGTGTGATAAAATGACCAGGGACGGTTGTCCAATGGAATAAAAACTTTCGTACCAGCCCGATCCTGGTACCAGGGTTCAAGGCTGATTTTTGACTGGTACAAGGTAGGTATATACTTAGTATTGAGATTGGTACAGTCCTGATATGAAGCTGGTATTATCTCAAGTCCCTACCAGGCAGGTACTAAGTATGAGGCTGACATTACCTCATGTCCCTCCGGTCCCTACCAGGCAGGTACTGGTACAAGGCTGGTATTGCCTCAGGTCATCATGCCAGTCTGCTCAGTTCTTTCATACCAGGACTGGTAATGGTCTATATACCAAGGTTGCAGCACCATACCCAGCCAACACTGGTTCATACTTCATACCGCATGGTGATGACAAACTGGTTATCCAGTTGCCACCAGGGATTTAGGATTTAAGGTAACTTAAAGTTGTGTAAGTCTAGTAGGAATGAGGAAGAGCTAAGACATTATCACACATAGCTCAGTTCCCATACAAAAGAAATGCAGACCTGCAGGGCAGTATGGGTGGTGGTACAGATATGCACCTACAAGGGGAACTTGAATAAGCAATAGCACAGTTTCAACTGGAAACAAACTCATTGGAGCCCTCACTCACCTCGATACTCATAACCAGATTTGTCATCACAGCAGATAAACTCCTGATTGTCATCTTCCTTCACAACTTGCAGGCGCAAACCAAAACCATTGGCCAAGGGCTCCTGTTGCGACCAGAATGCCAACGAGATGGCATTGTTGACATTCAGGCCGAAAATCTGACGGGCAACATTCCACATTTGATGGACAAGAAGGGTTTAGGGTTTATGGCAACATTCCATATTTGTTTTTGGACAAGAGACTATTGACCTTAGCTATGCACAGTGATAGAAGGGAAGAGAGAGAGAGAGACACACACACACACACACACATACACTGACGAGCTGATGTTACCTTTCTCTGCCAATGTCTTGAAGGAGCCTCTGACCTCAGGCATGAAAGAGACATCATCCTCTACACCATAGTATCGACAGTAAGCCTCTGCACCAGGCGCAAGAGCCAAAGCCCCACCTGGCTCAAAAATCCCTTCTCGTCTCCTCAAACAATGTGTCCTACATCACATGATACATTGTGAACCCCAAGTGTGAGGATAACCAGAAGCATGCGATACTTAAGAATCTCAGAGAGACATCAGAGAAACAGTGAAGTTCTTTCAGGATAAAAAAACACTGAGTACATAAGCAGAAGCAGCAGCAGATCCAAGGAAGAATGAAACATCTACCAAGAGACAAGAGTACCCAGCTTCGTACTGCAGTGAGCCAAGTACTTCGTGAAGCAGCTATTGAAAAGCCTCGGCAGGCCCAGGCTTAAGGAAAGAAACCGTTCAGTTCGTTCAGAACTGCACACGAGAAGAAACCGTAAACAGAAGAGAGATGAAAGAGAGGATGGAAATCTGCATACAAAAAAACATATTTTGACAGGGAGCTCCAAACCCTAATTCATCCTTATACCTAAATATAGCTTAGGTGAAATCTCTCATCATCAAACACTTACTTATCATCGAACATTTTATTAATATTTTCCTCATTCTTTAACCAAATTGAGCAATTTTTGTGTCATTGGACATGCAAACTGGAGGGAAATCATTCTTCAAGCATCAATAGTAAAAGGAGCAACATAACAAACACAGGAAGAGGATGAGTGATAGTTTGTTTCTAGTTCTTTGAAAAAAATTAGCTCTAGACCTTTTCCTTTGTTTTTAGTTCTAGCCTCCACCTCTTTCTCATTTTTAGTCTGTTTTGAAATATTATGGGTGCATCGTCTATAAAGCTTTACAAAAACTTCTTTGTATTCCAAAGGCAAAGATGCAATGATAAAAAAATAATTTAAGCTCAAAATTTCAATTTGTTTAAATGAGAGCATTGAATCCATTTACTTTCTCACATTATTCCTAGAACACCCTCTATCTACTCCTTGAGCATTATCCCTAAACCCTAAACCCTACACATACTACCTTCACAGCTTCAACACTTCTTTACATTATTTGTAGAAAAATGTTGAAAGTTTCAACAAATATGTGGTTTTGGAAAAAACAAACAAAGTCTGTGAAAGAAAATAGAGAAATCTTATAATGGTGCATTCACACTTGATGTTAAGTCAGTGTTGTTAAAATGAAAATCTAGGTGGCATCCTAGGTGGCACACATTCTTAAATGGGTGATAGCAAATATGTGGTTTTGGAAAAAAACAAACAAAGTCTGTGAAAGAAAATAGAGAAATCTTATAATGGTGCATTCACACTTGATGTTAAGTCAGTTTTTAAATGAAAATCTAGGTGGCATCCTAGGTGGCACACATTGTTAAATAGGTGATAGCTTACTGTTAAATGAATGTTAGTTTAGCATAAAATTATTATGGTAAGTAGGATTAAGTCCTAAATGACTAGGATGATGTTAGGGGACTCAACACTAAAAGCCCTAACACCAATTGTGAACGCAGCTTTTAAAGGAGTACACGGGCCACGAATCTGTTCTTTTTACAAAGGAGTTCAACAGGGCACGAATCTCATTTTTGTGGCCAAAACTCCGGGTCACTGGACTTGAGTTTGGTCCCAAGTTCCTGTCCGTTTGGTACGTGAGCAGCATTTCGGGAGAGCTTTTGTGGAGAGCTGCTGCTGTGTATTTGCGAAGCTCATAGTTTGTTTTTGTTTGCTTTGAGAGAAGAAAAGAGAGCGAGTTTGCGTCTGTTTTGCAATGACAGAAGAAAAGATAGTGAGCGGATGCAAGAGCAAAGAGTAGAAGGTTATGAAAACGGTTGTGAGAGAAGCATGAGTGTGTTTTTTTATTTAAAAGGAGTGCGGAGGAGTGGGAGCAAAGAGTGAGAGGTCCAGAGAGGGTTTACAAGGGTGGTGGGGAAGTGTGTGCTGAGAGAGGAGTTTCGTGCATAAGAAGGGGGAAAAACCAAACCAGGAGCCCTGCAGGCCCGAGCAAGCAACGCGGAGAGGGGCGTACATATGAGTGCAAGGACACATTGAGGTTTGGAGGGTTTTCTCGTTTTTTCGAGCTTTTCACAGAAGAGGTACTGTAGGAGTTTTCTCACAATTAGATAAAACTACAGACATAGAATAGCGATGGTGTTAGTGTCATGTGTTTGTGAAGACAACAACGCTGCGGAAGACCAGAATGTCTTCTACGACTGTAGCACGCATTACCCTATCCCTTTGGTAAGCCTTTCTCCTGACATTGTAGTCGTTTTCCATCTTTTGCTGGAAACTTTGTGAATTAGTGGAAGCCATCACTGGTGCATGGCTTGTACAATCCCTCAAGCGCTTAGAATGTGAGCCTTCTTCCAAGATTGCCAGAACTTCTTCTATCCCCATGTGTCCCAAAACCTCCCCATAGCTTTTGTCATAGGTCAGATTCTGCCAAGCTTGAAAATGGTGGCAAAAGGCCCTGATGCCATTGTAATAATAGGTCAGATTTTGACATGCCTGAAAATGGTGGGAAAAGGAGGTTGCATGTGCCCCAAAAACCCCCCATAGCTATCAACTCGAGTTCCAAAGTTGTGTCAACACCCTACCGCTGGTGCACCCTGATGCCATTGTCATAGGTCAGATTCTGCCATGCCTGAAAATGGTGGGGAAAGGAAGTAGCATGTAACCTAGCAATGAAAGTTGTAAGATCTTTCAAGAGATGGCAGTGAAAAATAAAAATGGGTGAAGTGAACCAATAACTTTTTGTTGGTGAATGTTGCATATGATTTCAATTGAATGTCCCTTGTTGATTTCCTAACAATAGATGTAGATGATGACGTCAAAAAACTTGTATCTAGAGTCGGCACCTGTTGTAAAAGCATGGCCTCATGTAATGGTGTGTTGATATTTGTGTAATGGTATGTGACTTCAAAGTAAAAGCATGTGTGTTAACTTTTTGTGCATTCAATCAAGATGGAAGTTATGTATAATTTGACAGAATTTTTATTACACATGTTCTAACTTAGTTATAGTGAAATGTGATGTTGAACTTATTGTGGTTATAATGTTTACTAGTAGAGAAGGTTGGATTTGAGACCTCCCCCACATATTGACGTACCACCTAGTTTCAAATTAGCACAATCAAAGTTCAAATGTGTAGATAATTCTTGCATGTAGATGGGTTATAATTTTCTTGGAGTTGGGTTTGTATTTGGAAACCAAAATCTTCACATTGAAATGGATAACAATTCTACCTAGTTTGAGGAGTGTTCATGTGCTGATATGCAAATAAACATATGAAGGAAGGATGCACAAAAGTGTGAACAAATTATGTTGATATAGGAAAGAAGGGTTTGTGGATGTCATTGAAGAATGGAATGCATTTTAGACCTTATTAGATGATAAATAGAGGGATACAAAGGGATGCATAGTTGAGGTTCTGCGTGAGAGGCAATAGTTGAATGGAAAAGTTAATGGTTCACCCAAACTTGTAACATGTGGTTTTGATGAGGAGATTCATGATTGTCTTAGTTATAATCCAATTGTTCCATGATATCAATGGTGAAAATTCATGTCACGAAGGCATATGGATTCGTTTGGAAAATCAAAAATGATTGAAACGAGATTTCTTTGTTTGACTTGAAAATGGCTCAACAATCCATGATTACAAAAAAAACACACACAGATAGATAGAGCGGAGTATGAATTCAAAGGTAACACATGAAAGTAACACCTAAGTCCATTGTGTTTGTGGAGTGAATTTATTATGTCAATGCAAAGAGCCTTCCATGTTGTATATGCAATCTAAAATGTAAAACAAAAGTTATACAAGCAAATAAGAAAACTGTTGATTTGGGATATTGAACTGGAGATTGCTCTGCTTAACAGCTGGAAATTAAGTAATTTAAATCAATTTGAACCGCAAAGTGGAGGGAAAAAAAACCAATACCTTGAAAATGTTTGGCCTTAATGAAAGAAAATAGAATCCCACACGAAAACTAACTGTAATAAGAGAAATGTACACACCCAAAGCAATTGCCATTCTCTGCACCGACTTCAAGCGACTTTGGAACATTCAAATGGAATGTATGAAATTTCCAAGACACAGTAAGGTAGCTCATCATTCTTTTCCAGTGCCACATTGCGGATATCCTACTTCTAATATGTATCATCTTAACCAGGAAATAGACCAAACATACATACACTCTAAGATGGTTTTGCCCAAAAGTCCCATCTCACGGCTTGCCCCCCCGCCCTCCCTTCATAAAGAAGTCTTTTTATAGTCCCCACAACTATAGGTGGTCATCAAACCTGATACCAACATTGGCATCTCAATCTTGCAGATTCTGCAATTTGACACATCATAACACCATATTCTGGGGTCAAAGAATGGAGGAAGCCTCGTTACTTTGTCCTATAATGAATACCTCTCAGCCTACATGTTGAACCTAAACCTGTGCACAGCTATCAGCACTGGAATAGAGACAATCAGCACATTTTTAACAAATGACGCTCATTCCTTGATACACTGCTTTCCATGTCTAGCAAAACCCAAAACTGCAACACTGAATATTACTTTGTGGTGGTAGACACTATTGAGATATTTGGGATTTTGTTCAAGGCTTTCAGAGACTTTTCTGCCAGCTGCTTAGCATCATAGTTGCCATTTCGGAATGCATCAACCAAAGCAGTACTAACATTGGAGTCTCCAGAGACAGTACGAGCTAGATCAGTATTGCGCAAAACACGCTCCACCACCCACACTGCCTGTGCCCTTAACTGTTCTGTTCGATGCTCTTGCATGATCGCCAGTATTGGTTGTATTGCCTCTGCTTGATATAGTGCCTGCAACCACCCAGTCGTCTTCAATTATAACAGCCAAATTTTTCAAACAACAAAAGGCACAACACCTTGCACTTGCCAGAGGTCAGAATACAACCAACAACAGTGATCAGCAAGGACACATTTCAGAATATCTTGTGTCAACATTGTTCTACATATATGATGGACAGTTGTGGATTCGGAGACACAAACCTGCACTCCGTGGTCAATGTCAACTGTATCCCTGATGAGAGTGGAGAGAGCCGCCATTGCAGCTTCAACAAGGCTTGTGTTTGGGTGGTCCAGACAAGCAACCAAGGGGACAATAGCTTTTGCTTCTCTCAGGCAAAAAGTGTCTCGTGCTGAACACAATCCTCCGTGTACAGGGCACATTCCTGTGGGAGGAGGAGGTTTCTGAGCACAAGGGAGGCAACATAGACAAGAGTTGTTTGCAGGTATTTCTGGGACTTGTGACAGCTGCTTTGATTTAAGAGAAAGTTTTTCTAATGCCCGGGCTGAGGAACATTGCACCTCATCAAAGGTTGAAGACTGTAACAATGATGTAAAGAGGGATGTTAAATCTTTCTCCTTGACAAGAGCTAGAATAGCAGGGTTGTCTAGAGCATAGGTGAACCGTGACAGAACTCCTACTAGCCCCTTCTGGAAGGGGGCTATGTAGCGACCAGCACCAATGCGGACAACTCCTTTCCTGACCTCTTCAATACGGTAGATGAGTATAGGGAAGGCCTTCTCATCAAGCAAGGCACAGGTAAGGTTGATATCCTGCATAGGCAGATTTGCAAGTAGACCAGCTGTGTATGCTTGTTCCTCTGCCACTCCAGGTGCTCCCAACAGTTTCACCAATGTGCCGAGTTGACGTGTTGTGATCAGTCCATCAGCAATCTCCTGCCCCATGTACACTGAGAGCTGGTATAGAAGCTTGATGGCAATGACCCGTAAGTCCGGCTGTGGGGCTTCCAGGAACTGGATCAGGGTCACAGTGGCTCCAGCACTTTTGATGTATGAGACCACTTTGCTCACAGCTTGAAGCTTTGAGGTCAACCCCACCAACACCTGCAGAAGAGCAACTGCTCAGTGGTAGTGATCTCAAGAGAATTCAACTACATCTCGATCATGAATTTTACCCCTTTTTGTGGCCATGGGCATTAGAAGCATTTTAATAGCTCCAGCAGCTGTTACCCTTGGAGATTGAAGCTCTTTCCAAAAAGATAAAAACTTAACTCAAAACCACCTTCAAAAACTGAGATTCAAAACAAATAGGCAAAGAAATGCAACAGCATAGAGTCAAACGAACCTGCAAAAGCTTAGTCTCGATTGCTGGACCAGTGTTGCTGATCAAACGCAGGAAATTATGCACTATAGGCTCTGAAGTGAGGGTGTTTCCAGTAGCATCAATCGGCATGTCATCCCAGTTCCCACTAGAGCTGACCACATTAGCAAGTATAGTCGCAGACACCTCTTTAAGCTTCATTGGTACCACGTTGGAACCAGAAACAAAGAGATCCCTCATTAATGGAGGCAGCACTCCAGCTTCTATCAGCAGCTTACCATTGCTTTCAAGAGAGGAGAGACTGCAGAGAGCCCTCAATGCCGCAGACCTTTCTGTAGGGCTGGTGCTGCCAAGCATCTGCACCAACACCCCTGTTACTGACTCTGCTGCTCGAGCCTTGCCCTCTGTTGTCAAAGAGACTTCGGCAAGAAACTCTGCCATTTCTATTCGAACACCCTCATCACCTGAAACCAAGATAGGAGACATTCATGAATGGTGCACAAGCTTATGCATCATGCCTGGACGAAAGACTGCTAGGATTTTGCACAACAATGCCTTCACCAGTTTGCTAGAGTTCAGCAATTACCATTGATGAGCCGCCTGAGGAGTGGTTGCAGTCGTCCACTTTCTGCCATTTGCTTAACATTGATATCACAGTGCTCCAGATTATTGAGAGCAAGGTCAGCTAATTTGGACGCCCTGATATTCTCAGTTTTGCTGCTCGTCATTCCCACCAGGACAAGTATAGCACCATTGGTGGCACCAATCTTCTCACACATGACATCTGATTTTGAGAGCTCAAATAGCAGTGCTGCTGCCTCCTCTCTCTCTGCTGATAGTGACCTTGATAAGCACTTAACAGCTGAACGAATCAGGACCGTCTCTCCCATTGCCACCTTAAAATGCACCAAACAATGAGAGACATGTCAGAAGAATTGCAAGCACAAACTAGACACATCATATCCATATTGCAGAGTCTAGCAATGAGACTTGATATCCACAAACAGCCATAGGTGTAGTACCATCAGCCAATTCTGTGGTACAAAAAGGAGATGTTTTCACCACCCAGCCAATCTAGGGGCAGAGAGGATGGAGATACCTTGTTGTCTTCATTATCTTCAGCAAGAAGGCGAAGAGTACGAAGGGCATTAACCCTTACTTCATCCCCATTCTTC
>Ga0209611_10014541_pt1 | contig 10481 bp, 9 predicted proteins | sample S1TSphgellanicum_3_FD_187693 | JGI IMG/M metagenome (GOLD analysis project Ga0209611, IMG submission 187693) | Host-associated microbial communities from peat moss isolated from Minnesota, USA - S1T2_Fc - Sphagnum magellanicum MG (SPAdes) (version 2) | ecosystem: Host-associated > Plants > Peat... | reverse complement strand
CGCTGGGGCTGGAATTCTCCCTGCCGCGGCTGGTCGCGATGCGGTGGGAAGTCTTGGGCGTCGGCGGTGCCCAGGTGTTCATCACCACAGGCATCGTCGCAGCCGTCGCCAGCCTGCTGTTCGGCGTCGCTCCGGCGGTCGCCGTCGTGATCGGCGGTGCGGTTGCCATGTCATCGACCGCCATCATCATTTCGCAGCTCACCGAGCAATCGGAAAACAATCGCACCCATGGCCGCGTGGCGGTGGCCATCTGTCTGTTTCAGGACCTGTCCTTTCCGCTGTTTCTGGCCGTGGTCTCGGTGCTGAGCGGCGGCGGCGCGCACGCCGATGCCGTGCACATCGGAGGCGCCATCGGCATCGCCGTGCTCGCGCTGCTCGTGGTGCTCGCCGGCGGCCGGTGGCTGCTCCGCCCGCTGTTCCTGCTCATCGCCTCGTTTCGCTCGGCGGAATTGTTTTCACTCGCCGTCTTGCTCGCGGTCTTGGCCTCCGCCTGGGCGACTCACGCCGTCGGCCTGTCGCTCGCGCTCGGCGCCTTTCTCGCCGGCATGATGCTCGCCGAGACCGAGTTTCGGCATCAAATCGAGGCCACCATCCGCTCCTATCGCGAGGTGCTGCTTGGGCTCTTCTTCATCACGGTCGGCATGCTGCTCGATGTGCGGTTGCTGCTGGCGCACCTGGTACTCGTCAGCGCGATCGTGATCGGCGTGCTGCTGCTCAAGGCCGCGGTGGTCGCGGTGGCCGCCCAGCCCACTACCAAGAGCTGGTTCAAAGCGCTGCGCACCGGCGTGGTCGTCGCGCAGAGCGGAGAATTCGGTTTCGCGCTGTTGACCTTGTTGTTGCGCCGCGAACTTCTCGATCCCGCCATCGTCCAGCCGCTGCTCGCGGCGACCGTGCTCAGCATGGTGTTATCGCCCATCATCATCCGCCACAATCGGCGCATCACCCGGGCGCTGCTCGATGAATCCGGCCCGCCGAGCAGCGAAGCCATGCGCGAAGAACAGGCCGCGCTCGCCGTCGCCGAGCGTGACCACGTCGTGATCTGCGGCTTCGGCCGCGTCGGCCAGAACATCGCGCGCGTGCTCGAACAAACCGGCTTCGAATACATCGCCCTCGAAGTGGACCCCTATCGGATCCGCGCAGGTCGCCAAGCCGGCGATCCGGTGATCTACGGCGATGCAGGTCAAGTCAAAGTGTTGGAGAACGTCGGAGTCGCCCGCGCAAGTTGCGTCGTGGTCACCTTCGCGAGTCCCGAAGTGGCGCTGCGTATTTTGCGCGCGGTTCGCGAACTGCGCAGCGACGTGCCGATTCTGGTGCGCACCCAGGACGACGCCAAGCTCGAGGAGTTGCAGGCGGCCGGCGCCACCGAAGTGGTACCCGAGACCTTCGAGGCCAGCCTCATGCTGCTGTCGCATTTGCTGCTGTTGCTGAAATTGCCGGTGGCGCGCGTGATCCGCACCGTGAATGACATTCGCAGCCATCGCTACAGCATGCTGCGGCAGTACTTTCGTGACGCGGCCGCCGAGCCGCTCGACGACAGTCATGCGTTTCGCGAGGAATTGCACAGCGTCATTCTGCCGCCGCATGCCTGGGCGGTCGGCCGCAGCATCGCCGAAGTGGCCGATCGCGGCTCGCGTGCGGCGGTGAGCGCCGTGCGCCGCGACGGCATCGTCGGCCGCGAACCGAGCCCGGACACGGTGTTCAAGGAAGGCGACGTCGTGGTCGTCTGCGGCACGCCGGAGGCGGTGGAACACGCCGAGACGTTACTGCTGATGGGGTGAAAAAACCTCTGTAAAATACCGCTTTACAGGGGCGACGCATGCTCGCATAGTAGGGGCGCTGTTCAAGGGCAAACCCGCCGAAAGGTGGGGACGCAAAACCACCGGTCTAAGAGGTTTCTACGGAGAAGCCAGACGATAGCGGGGTCGCCAGTGTCTAGCGCCCAAGTGCGCATCGGACGAGGCTTTCAAGTTTGGCATCCCCTTGAACCGCTGAGCGAATTTTCAGCGTGTTTTCGAGTCTTCCAGGGGAAGCGCATGGTCAGCAAAGTCACTCGTTCACCGGGGGCGGATTCATCCGGCACCCATCGACGGCCAAGCCTCGTCGTTAAGTTAAAACGCTTCGAAGAAATTCCGATGCTCTTGAGCAAACCCAAGAGCTACCCCACGCCCATCCGCGCCGTCGGCGCCGATTATTCGCAGACCCGCTGCGTCGGCGGCGACGGCGGCACCATGGTCGACACCGGCGCCCTCAACCGGGTGATCGAATACGGCGAGAACTTCGTCCGGGCACAGGCGGGTGTGCGCGTCGGAACCCTGGTGCGCGCGCTCGCCGAGCGCGGCCAGGAACTACCGCTGACCCCCGAAATGGGCCATATTTCCTTGGGCGCATGCGCGGTCACCACGCTGCCGCAGGCCTCGTATCGCGCCGGCTTCGCACAGATGTCGTCCTGCATTTCGGAACTCAAATTGATCACGCCGCAGGGCAAGCAGATGGTGGTGCACGAACGCGACCGCGATCTCATGCGCGTGCTGCGTTCGAGCTACGGATTGCTCGGCGTGGTGCACGAAGTGGTGCTGCGCGTGCGGCCGCTGACTGCGGTCAAGATCGACTATCACGTGCTGTCGCTCAAGGAATTCGCCGCGCGTTGCGCCTCGATGGTGGACGCGCCGGGCGCGTTGCGGCTGCACATTTCGCCGTTCGAGGACCGCATCACGGTCGAGCGGCGCACGCTCGACGAATTGGGATCGACCAGCCGTTCCGGCATTTGGCAGATCAAGAGTTCCGTGATGCGTAACGTGTTGCCCGCGTTCGGTTCGACCGTCGGCAGCGTGCTCGCCGCGCCCGGCTTGCGCGCGGTGATGCTGTCGCGTGTGCAGCGCGCGCTGCGCGCGACGCTCGATCGCGCCACGCGCGGCGTCGTGATGTACTCGCACGAATGGATGCGCGACCTGCCGGCGGAGGCCTGGAAGGCGCGCCACACCTACACTCTGTGGGCCTTCCCGCAGGCCGATTTCCCGCGCGTGTTGAGCGAGTACTTCGCCTTCTGCCGCGCGTACTACAAGCAGCATCGCTACCGCTGCAATGTCGTCACCGGCGCGAGCCGCCTGCACCAGGACCGTGGCTCGCTGTTCAGCGCCAGCTATTCAGGCCACATGTTCACGCTCGAACCCTCCTCCACCGGCGACAAGGGCTGGGAGGAGTTTCTCATCGACTTCAATGAGTTCGCGTCGGAGCTGGGCGGGACTCCCACCTTCAATCAGACGCGGGCGCTGCAGCCCGAGCATGTGGCCAAGGCCTTCGGCGAACGCCTGAAATTGTTCCGCGCCCTGCGCCAACGCACCGACCCGCTCAATCGGCTGCGCAACAGCTACTTCGCGTATCTTCTGGGGTAGCTACAAACCCGCCACGATCTTGGCCTTGATGGCTTCGTATTCGGAGTCGCTGATCAGCTTCGCTTCGAGCATCTCGTGCGCCTGGCGCAGCCGTCGCGCCGGCTCGGATTCCGCGCCGGTATCGGCGGCGGCAGTGGCGGTGGCGGCCGCATAGCCGGACTGGCCGCCGATCAGCACGCCGCCGGATTTGGCGCGCAATTCCTCGAGGTCGCGGATGCGGCGCTTCTCGCGCCAGATCTGATCGTGCAGCTGGCAGATGCGATACATGGCCTGGGCCTGGTCCTTGCGGAATCCCTCGAAGGTCCAGACACGATTCACTTCCGCGCCCAAACTGAGATCCGAACTGGCCTGCGCCACCAGCGTCAGGTCGGCGGCGAGGATGCCGGCGCTGATGCGCGTTTCTTTCAGATCCTGCCAGCGGATGTCGGCCGACTCGTAGCCGCCGAGCAATCGCCGGGTGAGCGATATGAACCGCCCGCTGGTCGCGGCGATGCAAGCGCGCCGGTGCGTGAGCGCGTACAGGCGATGCTGCACCGCCCAGGCCTCCAACGTCTCGCCCGAGGTCAAGAGTCCCCGCAGCGTGACGAGCGCCCCACTCGGGCCGGAATCATCCGGCCCCAAAGTGTTGGCGGCACCGTTGCCGGTGCTGTTGCCGACGCTATTGCCGGTGCTGTTCCCGGCACCGATGCCGGTGCTATTGCCGGGACCCGCCATCACGCTTTCTCTTGCAGATGCGCCTCGAGGAACCACAGGTACTTGTCGATTTCGCGCGAGATGCCGGTAAAGAGGTCCGCCGTGTCCGCGTCCCCCAATTTAGCCGTGTCGTCGATGGCCGCCCGCACCGCCTTGCCGAACACCGAGAGCTGGGTCGACAGATAAAATAAATGATCCTTGCCGGCGGTAATGCTCAAGGGATAGTTCTTGAGTTTGCTGCGCTTGGAGGCCACCGCCACCGTGCCCTCGGCGGTACCCCCTAAGCTCGTCACGCGCTCCGCGATCTCGTCGATTTGTTCCAGCACCACGTCGGAGATCTTGTCGAACAACTCGTGCAGCGCGATGAAATTCGGGCCTTTCACATTCCAATGGGCTTGTTTGACCTGGCTCTGCAAATCGATCGCTTCGGCCAGCCGGTCATTCAGAATGGTGATGACGTTGCGGCGGATTTTCTCCGTCAGGTCAATCTTGGTCTTATACATCGGCGCTCCTACGAAAAGGGGATGGCGAAATCAGGGCGCTATTTTGCACTCCTTGATCGCGAATCCCAAGCCTGCGGCCCGCGCCCGCGACTTCGCCCCAACGGCCGCCACGCAAGCAATCACTCCGCGCGTGCTGTCACATCCGCGCAGCCGTTAGGTCCGCGCAGCCGTCATGTACGTGCACACTGTCACGTCTCGGTGCGGCGGATACGCAATTGAACGGCGGCCGCGATGAGCGCGACGCCGACCACGGCGCCGATCCAGGTTTCCGGGCTCGAGAAGAATCCCTCGAGGTTGACGAACCGCAGCACGCTCACCGGCGTCGTGATCGAGCCGTGATCAGGGATGCCGGTGACCACCCAGTTCGCGTCCCCCGGGGTGTATTGGAATGCTTGCGCAAAGTAGCCGCCGAGCCTTTCGCCGAGTTCGCTCGCCAGCACATGCGTGCCGATCAGCAGGCGCTCGGCCAGGATCACCGCCACCGGCGGCAGGATGGACCAGAGCATCACGGCGCGCTTGGCCCACGCCGACACGACCAATAGCCATCCCGCCAGCGGCAGATACCAAACCGCCGACGTCACGATCAGATACAGCCACAGTCCCTGTATCCCGATCCAGTTGGAAGCGTGCCACAGCGAACCACCCACGTAGGTGCTCGCACGTACCGAGACGATGAAGGACACCAAGAGCGTCGTGGCGTCCGCGATGGCAAAATAAATGCACGGAATCACGATGAGCGCGACGCCGAGCTTGCACAGCACCGTGGCGGTGTCGGTGATGGGGAGCGATTTCCAGAACAGGATGCTGCGGTCCTTGCGGTCGGCATACAGGCAATCGAGCAGGTACCAGGTGGAATAGATCGACATGACGATGAAGAACAGGATCACGATCATGAGCATGCCGTCGACGGCGCCGGCCTGGACCACGGCTTGAACGGTGGCGAGATCGGCGGCGCCGAGCACCTGGTAGGTGCCGAATAGGGCCGCGAGGATGAGCAGGCCGCCGATGACCGCCGGCAGCATCCAAATGGCGCGGTTCTCCCAGAACTCGCGGCGCACCAGCCATACCATCGTATTGGCGCTCGAGGACGTGTTCATTGGGCGGCTCCGGATAATTTGGCGACGAACAGATCGGATACGGTGGGCGTGTGCAGCTCGCCGAACTCGGCCAGCTTCTGGTGGTCCGGGTTCTCGAAATACAGGATCACCTTGCCGAGCATGCGCCGCTCATAGAACGGCCGCTCCGCGCGCGCGGCGTCGAGCCGGTCGGCGGTGACCGCGACCGCGGCGTAGCGCGTCGCGATCTCCTCGAGCGATGAATCGAGCACGATGCGGCCCTTTTCGATGAACAGTACATCGGTGAGCAGGTTCTCGATTTCCTCGACCTGGTGCGTCGTGATCAGTATGGTCCGGGTCTCGTCCATGTAATCGTTGACCAGCGCGTCATAGAAGGCGCGCCGCGCCAGAATATCGAGTCCCAGCGTCGGCTCATCGAGCACCAAGAGCTGCGCATCGATGGCCATCGTCAATGCCAGGTGAACCTGGGTCTTCATGCCTTTGGACAACTCGTGCATGCGGCGTTTGCCCGTGACATTCGTCTTCGCGAGCAGGGCCGTGGCCCGGTCGCGGCGGAATCGCGGGTGCACCCCGGCGACGAAGTCGATCGCCTGATCGACCATGAGCCACGAGGGCAGCACGGCGACGTCGGCGATGAAGCAGGCGTCGTGCATGAGGGCGGCGCGTTCGCGGAACGGCTCGTGGCCGAGCACGCTCAACCGGCCTTCATAAGTCGTGAGGCCGAGGATGGCGCGCAGCGCACTGGTCTTGCCGGCGCCGTTCGGCCCGATCAGGCCGACGATTCGGCCGGGCTCGACGTTGAAACTGGCGCGGTCGAGCGCGGTGTGCTTGCCGTATTTCTTGGTCAGATCGCGAGCTTCGATGAGTGTTGTCATGATGGGATCTCATTCGTCCTTGGTGTCGCTGCCGCGGGGCGGAGGGGTGTCGCTGTCGCGGTGCGCAGCGGTATCGCTGCCGCGGGGCGGCGGCGCCGGGTGCGTGAGCGCGGGTGTCTGGGCGAACAATTCCTGCGCCGAGAAGCCCAAGCGGTTGATGACCGCGAGTACCTGGGGCCATTCCTCGTTCAAGAACCGTGCGCGCTCGCCGGCGAGCAAAAGCCTTCGCGCGCCCTCGCTGACGTACATGCCGCGACCGCGGCGTTTCTCGACCAAGCGTTCATCGACCAGCTGCTGATAGCCCTTGAGCACGGTGAGCGGATTGAGCCGGTAATCGGCGGCAACCGCGCGCACGGAGGGCAACGGGTCGCCTTCCTTCAACGCGCCCTCGAGAATCAAGGCAACCATTCGATCGCGCAGTTGGCGATAGATTGGCTGGTTGTCATTCCAATTAGGGTCCATTCCTCGCTCGATGTGCAGGCCCTTCAGTGTGGGGGCCATGTAGCACGGTAATCTACCAGAACGCTTGTGTCCGACTGGGCTTGGGGCGTGTGAGCCTTTAGGGCTTTACGGCCTTAGGGCCTTGGGGCCTTGGGGCCTTGGGGCCTTGGGGCCTTGGGGCCTGTGAGTCGTTAGGGCTTTAGGCTTTAGGTCCTCAGACCGCTTGAGCCTCTGGGCCTCTGGGCCTCTGGGCCTCAAGCCTCACCGGTTTGAGCCGGCGCCGCAGTCTGCACCGGGACCGGGGCGACAGCCTGGGCCAGAGACAGGGCTTGGGCCCCCTGCTGGGACGCGCTGTTGAACAGGTAGGCGACACCGCCGAAGAGAAAGCTGTTCATCAGCAAAGCGGCGCCAAGGGCTACGAATTTCGAAGTGATCGGGTTGTTCATGTGAGTCTCCTGGTTAATCTGCTGTCATCGAGGTGTTTCGGTGACGTGGTGTTATAGTTACATAGAACACTAAGACATGCAAGCACCCAATGGATTATTTTTCGAGGGTCGGATTTCGAGGGGTGGGGTGCGAGCCATTCCAGGCGGTCGATTTGCCGAGTGATGCCCCCGCCCAGATGCCCAATGGCTATTTGTCAAAAACCTCCCGTATGCTCCCCCCATGGACGCCCTCGACAAAGAAGCCCGGCGGATGCTGTTCTCGATGGCCAGCGCCGCATTGGCCTGCCTGCTGCTCGCCGCCGTTCACCCGGCGCGCGCCGCCACGGTGTTGATGATCTCGGTCGATGGCATGAAGCCGGAATACGTCACCCAAGCCGACGCGCACGGCCTCAAGATCCCGTTCTTACGCAGCATGCTGGCGCACGGCGCGTATGCCGACGGCGTCACCGGCGTCTGGCCCACCATCACCTATCCCAGCCATACGACACTGATCACCGGGGTGGCGCCGGCCGAGCATGGCATCTACAGCAATCTCGAGTTCGATCCGAAGCACACCTTCGCCGACTCCTGGTTCTGGTATGCCGCGCAAGTTCGCACCCCAACGCTGTGGGGGGCCGCGCACAACGCCGGCTTGTCCACCGCGAGCGTCGGCTGGCCGGTCAGCGTCGGTGCGACAGCGGTCGATTTCCTGATTCCCGAGTACTGGCGGGAGTTCCGCCCGACCGAGGACTTGAACCCCTCGGATCGCGATCTCATCGCGGCGCTGTCGCGTCCGGAGGGAATGCTCGCGGCCATGCAGGCGCGCTTGGGTCCCTACCTCGACGGCAACGACATCGCCCTCGAGTCCGATGGGATCAAGACCCGCTTTGCGCTCGATATCCTGAAGACGCACAAGCCCGCCTTCATGACCATCCATCTGAGTTCGCTCGACGAGACCGAGCATGAGCACGGTCCCTTCAGCGCCGAGGCCAACCTCGATATCGAAGCCCTGGACACGATGCTCGCGCAACTGGTCGCCGCGGCCCGGGCCAACGATCCCAATGCGGTCGCGCTGATCGTCTCCGATCACGGCTTCGAGCCGCTCACCCACAAGGTCAATTTCTACGCCGCGTTCGCACGCGCCGGGTTGATTCAGTCGAACGTCGATCCACAAACCCACGCGCTCAAGATACTCTCCTGGAAGGCCGAGCCCTGGCCCTCGGGCGGCATGGCGGCCATCATGCTGCGCGACCCCACCGATGAGGCCACGTTGAGCCAGGTACGCACGCTCTTGCACACCCTCGCCGCCGATGAGCACTACGGCATCGGCGAAGTACTGGAGCGGGACGCCATCCAGCAGCGCGGCGGATTTCCGGGGGCCTCGTACCTCTTGGTCATGAAGCCTGGGTACACGACCGCGTACTGGCCCTCCTCCCTGCCATCGGGCGATACCGGGAGCGAATCTGCTGGCGTATCGACAGGCGCATCGGCAGTCGAGGCGGTGACCGAATTGCACGGCACCCCCGGCGGCCACGGCTTCTCACCCGACGACCCACAGATGCGGTCCTCGTTCTTCATCTCCGGCACCGGCATTGCACAGCATCGCGATCTCGGCGTCATCGACATGCGCCGCATCGCGCCCACCGTCGCGAAGCTGCTGCACGTGAATTTGCCGACCGCCACCGCGGAGCCGCTACCGCTGCGTTAGCTGTCGGCGGCGGGCCTGCAAAGGAATAGACGGCAAAAACAGGCTTAGTTATGTCAATTTGCTCGCGATCCTCGGCGCACTGTGCAGCCACTACCCTAGTGCGATTCACCCGATAGGGGCAATCACCCATTCCACGTCAACGCACGTCAATCCGCGATTTCAGCTACCATTTTCCGCTTTTGCGCCAGGGAGCCCGCCATGAAGAAACCCGTCACCGTCACCATCACCGGGGCCGCCGGCAACATCGGTTATGCGCTGGCTTTTCGCGTCGCCTCGGGCCAGATGCTCGGCCCCGACCAGCCCATCAATTTAAATCTACTCGAGATCCCCGCGGCCGCCGCGGCCGTGGCGGGCGTCGTGATGGAGTTGAACGACTGCGCCTTTCCGACGCTCAACAAGGTCACCGCCACGCATGACGCCACGGTCGGCTTCAAGGACTGCAACTTCGCCATGCTGGTCGGCGCCCGGCCGCGCGGTCCCGGCATGGAGCGCAAGGATCTCCTGCTCGAGAACGCGAAGATTTTTTCGGCGCAGGGCAAGGCGCTCGACGCGGTCGCCGCCCGCGACGTGCGCGTGCTGGTCGTCGGCAATCCGGCCAACACCAATTCCTTGATCGCGCAGCGCAACGCACCCTCGCTGCCGCCGCAGCGCTTCACCGCCATGACCCGCCTCGATCACAATCGCGGCCTGGCCCAGCTCACCGAAAAGAGCGGCGCACCCTTGAGCGAAGTGAAGAAGGTCATCATCTGGGGCAATCATTCGGCGACGCAGTATCCCGATCTGCATCACGCCACCGTCGGCGGTAAACCCGCCCTATCGGTCGTCGAGGCCAGCTGGTTCAGGGACAGCTTCATCCCGACGGTACAGCAGCGCGGAGCGGCGATAATCAAAGCCCGCGGTACCTCCTCCGCGGCCTCCGCCGCGGCCGCCGCCCTCGATCACATCCACGATTGGATGCTCGGCACTCCCGCCGGCGATTGGGTCAGCATGGCGGTCGCCTCCGACGGCAGCTACGGAATCCCGGAAGGCGTGATCTATTCCTATCCCGTGACCTGCAAGGACGGCGAGTACAACATCGTGCAAGGCTTGCCGATCGATGACTTCAGCCGCGAGAAGATGCTCGCGACCCACCGCGAATTGCTCGAGGAACGGGACGGCGTCAAGGACCTCATTTAGAACAGCCCTGTGCGCGCGAGTGATCCACAGGCGTTGCCGCGCAAGCGCGCGTGGGTGAGCCGCCCGCAATGACCCTTCCCGTCGCTACGACCCCGCCGGCCGTCGCCGACCCGCCGTCCCACCGCGCGTGCCTGAACTGCGGTGCGCCGCTCACCGGCCGCTACTGCGCCAGTTGCAGCCAGCCCGCCGACG
>Ga0209611_10014540_pt1 | contig 10481 bp, 8 predicted proteins | sample S1TSphgellanicum_3_FD_187693 | JGI IMG/M metagenome (GOLD analysis project Ga0209611, IMG submission 187693) | Host-associated microbial communities from peat moss isolated from Minnesota, USA - S1T2_Fc - Sphagnum magellanicum MG (SPAdes) (version 2) | ecosystem: Host-associated > Plants > Peat... | reverse complement strand
TGAAAGCCTTAAAAGGTTATGTCAGAAATGTGGCTCAACCGAAAGGGAGAATGGCAATTGGTTATGCGATTGAAGAAGCTTTGGATTTTGTACTAAATACATCCAAGGGTGGGATGACAAGGAAGAACTTATTATGCATGCTGAAATATTTGAAGGCAATGGGTGCCCTCATAGACTGAGTGTTGACCTGTAAAGTTAGGCCCACACATTTGTCCTTCATAATGCAACAACAATTGAACCATGGCACAAGTGAGAGGAGCCTTCTTATATCCCATGTTTTGAATCATACACAATGCCACTATTTCACATTATTCTACTGGGTTTTTTATGTTAGCATGGATCTAGGTTAAATTTTATAAAAATGGCATTCTTTTTCTTGGGAAGTATTTGAATGTGATACCATGGTGTGTTCACCCCAAATTTGGAAAAGGTATTAGTAATGTTTATGCTTGAACAAGTTGCATATCTTGTTGGATTGTTTATAAGAGGTATTTACTTACTCAACAACAAAGGACATTTGGAAGGGTTGCTTTTGCAAGAAGTGCAATGAGGAGGTGTAAAAAATGGACTTACCTAGAGAACTTGGCAAAACTACCACCTTTTGAGCTTCGGTTTGTTAGTGATGTTATAAAAGACCTTACAATAGGTGAGGAGGTTGCAAAAGATGTGATTTCAATTAGTAGTTTGCCATCAAACCTAGCCACATGCTATAGGTCTATGTATGCATTTGGTAACCACTTATGAGTGGCAAGCACAAAAAATCATTTGGCAATAACAGATTAAGGGGTAGCAACAATGTTTGAACATGAATGCCGATCTTGCTCCAATGATTTAAACCCAATGGTTGCATCAATTAGTATGTTGGGTGGATCAAAAAGATTTTAGAGTTGGATTATGGGAATTTCCAAACAATTATACTTCTTTGCAATTGGGTGGGTCAAACTATGAAGGTTATGTTACAATTGTGAAATGTGACGAATATGGGTTCATTGTAGTGAACTTTAAATGCCGAATCCCACTTTTAGCTGAGTCATTTGCATTTCCAATGGACATTGAACAAGTATTTTTTTCATCCGATGTAAGGCAAACATGGGAATTGGAGGGTTGTGTTGCATCAAGAGCCAAAAGGACGAAGGTTTGGGTTCACTAGAGAGCCCATCTAGAATTGGCCATGTTTGACTTGGGGAACAATGTTGATCATGCATGTTTGAAAATAATAATTCCATCGAACGTGCACCTACCCTTGTTCTAGATGCGAATGAAATGGTTGGTGAACTAGTCAATTTGGCCCAGATATTGGTTAAAGAAATGGCAATTAGATCTAATTGTGATGATGATGAAGAAGTTGATGAAGGACTTGCTTCATCAAAATCTGGAGGTAATTTCTCAATCTAATTGCAAAATAGACAATTCATTGATTGCAGATTCAAACATGACCTATGCAAGTTGTAAAATCTTATTAAAACATTTAGTTGTATTTTCAAATTTAAGGTTGGTTGGAAATTTTTTTTTTTGCACTTGACTAGAATACATGGCATCAATGTGTATATTGAAAGGCTAACATTTGGACATCCACATGTGTAGGTGACAAATGAATACTCGCTTGTGCATGATGAAACATTAGCCTTGGGATCCAAGTTATAAAAGGCTTGTTACCTTCAACTACATGCATCTATTATTAACACGTAATTAGGGTAGGTTGAATCAACAAGTGCATTGGTACATTCACATTTAGCTCTAGATATGGTATTGGCATGTAAAAGAAGGCCATGGTGAACCAACTATTGAGGTACCTTGAATATCCACAACCTTGGTTTTGGCATGTATTTGTGTTAGGGTGAGCTAGCAATTTCACATGTTATTCAATACCCCCTAAAATTGTAGTTTGGAGACAAAGATTTTAATTAAAATCCCAATACTGAATTGAGAATTTTTTCAAATGGTGAAATATAAAATAATCCATTTAAAAATAAACAAATCGATTCAGGAATAATGAACATTGATAAGCAAAGAATAAACATCAAAACAACAAAAAAATCATTGAAGAATAAAACAATGAGTTCAAACAAATGAAAAAAAAGTTAATATTTCAACAACTTGGTCAAGTTAATCAACAAACAACAAACTAAACTAAAATAATGAATAGTTAAATAATAAACAAATCACCAAGCAACTAACAATTGAACAAGACAATAAAAAAGGGGGGAAAAAAAACGAACAAACAACAAGTGAATGAACATGTTAACGATAAACTATCCATATAATTTGAAAACTAGATGCACCCTTTTTCTCTTTTTTTGGGCTTAAAATCAAAATTTAAACAGAAAACTAGGATTTAAATTTAGATGTTGAGCAAGAAATGGTGCAATATAACAAGATCATGAATTCATGAGGACATGGGCATGGATGAAAAGTGTCATGACTTATATCACTAATTTGAAACACAGGACTAAAATATGCACACACCCATAAGTTGCCTAAACATGGTCATTGGTGATCCTTGACTAAGCATAGACACCTACAAAGTTCTTATTGGAGGTGCGGGGTGGGGGGCGTTTGGGTCAAGATCTTGCCACTTTCTAGCCTCTTGGGCACCTTGACTATTGCGCCCACATTAAGGACTTAGTGTTGATTTAGTTCCCCACATTAAGGATTTGTCCTTGATTAAGGACTTTTAAAATCAACAATAAGTCCTTAATGTGGGCACATGGGTGCACTCCTTCATGGGTGCACTACTATGGTCACCAATTGATCAAGGAATTTACTTATCACAACTTCACCCAAATCCACATGTTAATGATTGGTTAGTTTAGTAGACAACCCTAGAGTTTGAACTTTGAACAAAAAAACCTCACACAATGAAAATGAAAAGTAATATTTCTTTTGGGTATCTCAAGACAATAGCCTATCTAGGTTTTGCCTGAGCATTTTAGTCGGATGTCAAGGGAAAAAATGTTTAAAAAACAAGAATGTTGAAAATTAAGTGGCTTTTGACATTTATTTGATTTTTTCAAACATTTGCTGAAATACAAGTCAATTGTGTCAACTCTTCAGTAGTCAAGCCAAGTAGGATGCTTAGGAAATTGTGTGTATCCTCTTGTAATTTAATACGAAAATAAATAAATAAAGAAAGAAAAAACACCCGGCAAGGGAACAAGAGAAGAAAAAAACAAACAAAAAACAAAAATTGGGCCAAACCTCAAAACATGAATTGGATCATGAAGCACATGATGAAGATAAGCCAAGTACAAGAATTTGACTATGGCTTATTTTCATGTATTGCACTATCCAAGCTTGAATATGGTTTCAAATATTCAATATTAATATTTAGTGATGGTTCATATGATGCTATCTTTTTTGGGGGGGGGGGGGGGGTGATGGGCCAATCAAAGAGGCCCATAACCCAAAACAAAAATCACTTTGGCTGCAACCCCACAACTTCTATACTGCACTCCTTGATCGGATTCAACAACAAATTGTCGAATAATTAATTAAAATATAAATCTTAGCTTCAGCACTTGTTTTTTTAATTCTGAAATTTTTGGCATGTAATAATGGTTATAAAAATAATAAACACATTCTTGTTATGTTTATGGGACAGTTTAGTGTGTCTGGTTTAATGTCTGCAGTTTAAACCCGACAGTTGAAAACTTGCAGAATTTTAATTTCATAATATTTTATATAAAAATTTTGGCACTAATAATAATAATAATAATAATAATAATAATTCAAAAATTTGGCAAGACAAAAAAAATTCAATTTATGCCAAAACCGTTCATGTACTATGATAATACAAACTAAAGAAGGGGGGCAACGCTTATAATACAATGGGTGTTGATACAATGGGTGAATGTATACTTTACCTATTTGGATATTCATTCAATAATCCTTAAAATAGTGAAACAAATTTCTCTGAAAATATGAAGCTGAGGTGTGGAAAACCATCATAATTATTGCAGGCTACAATCTGAATAATTTCACTGCTCATATAGCAATACCATAGTAGATCAGGGGGTTTTTAAATTTAAAAAAAAAAAACCAAAATTAAAAATGATTTATTTTTTGAAAAAAATTAACTATTTGTCTTGTCAATGTGGAATTTGACCCTAGGCTATAAGATACAGCCTGGGTATAAGGTTTAGGGTTTTAGGGGGTGCTGCTGTCAATTTCAGCACCCAAATGGCCAAAATCTGACATCACCATAGGGTATTTGCCACCACCCATGATTGATACCCGCACAACTTACTCTATGACAGAGGGGTTTCTTAGTCCAAATACCCACCACCACAAAATGCTTATTTCTGTTGGCCAATCATTAAAAAAAATTCTTACTTTAAAATAAATTAGCATCTGTACAAAAAATCATCCATAAGCCGATTTAGCCAAATTTGGTTATCAACTAAATATGAAAGGAAAAAAAAGAGAAGAAAAATCATTATATATTTTTGGCTACCTACTTGAACCATCATGTTTAAAATCATTGAATTTGTGACAAAAAAAAGTTGACAACAGTGTGATGTTCCCAATGTGTTCTCACCAATGTGAAGTTGGGCAACAGTTTAATGTTCCCAATGTGTGTGTTGTCACCAATGTGAAGTTAGCAACAGTTTAATGTTCCCAATGTGTGTGTTCTCACCCATGTGAAGTTGGGCAACAAACAGGTTGATGTTCTCAATGTGTTTTCACCAAGTTCTCATCAAGTTCCCGATGTGTTCTCAAAGATGTTTATAATAGCATCACATTTTATCTCATATGCTTTGCCCAAAGTTGAATGCATCGGCAAATCATGTGCTTCCATGACGATTCCCTCCGCATACTCTATAAAAATTTCTGCCAATGCTTTACGGCCTGGAGAATCATAGCACAAGGAGGGAGGGATGAAGGGATGGACGGATGGCTGACGCCTTCGGCCGCCGCCTTCGGCCACCGCCCTCCCCCCAACCTGGCTGTCCTGGAAGATTCTCCTTACCCGTATTTCAGGGGGAAGGACGGTCATTTTTTTTAGGCTGTTCACATCCACATCCGTAGCCCGGCATAAATTTTAACAATGGATAATTTTTTTTCGATCTGATCTTCAATCGAACAATTGCATTGCATCTTGAACTGGGGGATTTATCCTCCTTTGCCGTTCTAATCACATTTCAATCTTACCCGGAATTGGGCTGCTTCTGGGCCAATTGGGCTTCTTCAATCATCTGCAGATGGTTACGTGATCTTGGGTGACAAATTCTATCATATTCTTGATCACATTATATGACATAATCTTCCAGTGATGATCATATATTCATAATAACTATCAAATTCTCTTGTTGAAAATGATTTTAAAAAACAATTAAATTGTTGAATCTCAGCTGTCATTCCATTCCATTCCAAAAACCTAATGTCATGGAATGGTCCACCCTTTGCACATTATGTCAGATGCATCATCATCTGGCTTTGCCCTAACTGGCTTTGCCTTGCACTTTACACAACATAATCAATACCAATGAGAATCTCAATGCTATGATCAGCTTTCAGGCAATGAGTTACAAGCCATAATCTTTCACCTTCATTTTATTAATGATCTATTAGTTATAGCCTAAGGTACCAATGTTGGCTTTCTTTGGCCTAATGATTCCCACAAGCTTTTGCTATTTGAATGAAAATTGTCATTTTTCTGTGGATGAAAACTAGGACATTTCAATTTTGATTACAATCACTAATGATGTATTCATAACTTTGTCAAGTAGTATCACCAGTAGGGTTGTGTTCCTCGTTCTCTAAGAGTTTCATTAATCATTTAGGTAAAATTATCATTAATTAGTTAAATTAATTTTTAAAATAAATTCACCTACTCTTCTAATAATTATTGATAGGTTGCTATGAACAAGTGAATTCACAATGAATTAATCGAATTAAAAATTGTCACATGACATTTATTATTTAAATTTAAAAATTAAATAAAATTGATTTTAATTCGAATATTTATATTATTATTAATAACAAATATTATGATAAATGACCAATATCATTCATGTACATTGGTCAACATACAACATTAACCACATGGAAATTTTATGAAGGTTTGAGCCTTGGATTCTAAAGTGATAACCCATTGCCATTCAACCACCTCATTTCATATGAAAGAAATGGGGTGATGATTAGATTTATTATGTTATTTATTACAAAGTTTTTGTAAAAATCAATTTTAATTATTATTATTTTTCATAGTATATTCAAATGATAAAAATAAACTATTTTTTGAAACATTTTTCAAAATTATATGTATTTAATATTTTAAGAAAGAAAATACTGAATTTGATGAAGATATATTTGATGCTTGCAATTTAATACATTTTAACAATGATATTTGAAATATTTTTTCTTTTTAAACCCATTATTATCTTTTTCATGTTTTGTCCAAATGAAAAAAGTTAAACTTTATTATAGAAGATTTTTTCAAGATATACAAATATTTAAAATTTAAAAAAAATCCTACTTAATTTGACTGAAAATAAATTTGAAACTTGCAATTTAATACATTTCAACAATATGCTTTGAAAAAAAACAATAAAATTTCAAATAACATATTTTTTGAATAAGCTTTTATCTTTTAAATTGATTTTAAAAAAAATTGATTGTTGATGATAATATATGATATAATATTATTTCTTCCCACATTTTAAGCATATACTTAATCAATAAATTTTTTATAGAAAATTTATTATGTTAATTGTAATTATTTAATAACTTAATTAAACATGTAATAGTTAAGCTATTAAACACATACTATTATGTTTATTTTTCAATAATTTATAATTCTATATGAAGTATTAATTTTTAAAAAGAATTAATACATACATAATATTTTCATCTATTTTTTTGGAAAGGTTTTTCATTTATAAAAAAAAATTCAACACAAACTAACAAGTTTTTATAGTTGTATGAATACCAAATCTCTTCATAAATAAATAAATACATACAAATAATAAATTCCTACATTCAAATAAATAAATATTTATTCATTAATCATAAATAATTATAATAACAAAAAATTAACTTTAATGAATTATGTGTAAATGATTTCACCCATGGTGAAACTGCACTAAGTTAAAACATTAGCTAGTGAACCCATTTCAATTTTAAAGCCTCATAGTGAAATGGGTTAATGAATTGGACTCATGTTTTTTAATAGTGTATTGGACCTATTGATTTTCAAATTTGCAACAAAATGCAAACTTAAGATATATTCCCTAACTCACAAGAAAGAAATAAGGATGAAAACTTCGGATGGGATTATGATGAATTCAAAAGGCAAAGTTCAAAATGAAATTATTCATACAAAAAAAAAAGAAAAAAGATGATTAATGTAAGTTGGAGCCAAAATGGTGCATAGATGAACATGAACAAACCAAACTCACAACTTGGAATTTGGAGAGGAGTCACCACATCTTTTCATATATTATATATTGTGGTTAATGGCAGGAATACATCAACATTGCAAAAAAATGTTTGGATTCCTTTTGAAATTTTTATATTCTAAAATAATGAAATTTGCAGTTTTATGGGCTCATGACTCTCACACAAAAAAATTATTTGAAGACTTTTCTATAAAAAACTTATAATTTAAAAAATAAATCAATGTCATATTGCATGTTTAATTTTAAAATCATTTGATTCTTGTTTTTTGAGTTTTTATGGTTAGAAATCAAAATTTTTATTTGATTTTAATATTTATGTTTCAAACCCTTTCCAATGATATATTGGGGCTCAATTTAGATATGTTTATAACTTGCACTTTTGCTCAAAAAATTCAAAAAAATTATGACATTATAATTCCCAAAATGCTTATGACTTTGAGTTCCTTGAGCTATTTACCTTGCATTCTCACACACACTCTCACACTTGTGGAGTGTGCTTCAATTCTGGGATGTTCAGAGCCTTTGGCCTTTAACATAATGGGGAAGGCTTGTCAATTCCATAATATGTAATCGGTATTGTGTTCTATTCAAACCCTTTTTAAAGCTTTTTCCAAAGCAAGAGACAACCATTTGCAATACTCACCTTTTTTGAATTATGAATTGACAATGAGAAAACCAATTACATTTTGGAATAGGCCATGGATAAACCCATTACCACCTAACATAACGATGATTTGTGTGGAATGAGCTTCGTGTGTAATATATTTGTGTATGGCTTTTGTGTAATATAAATAAATATTGGAGGTAGGGGAAAGGTGGGTGAAGGGGCCTTGTGTGAATCAATGCGCACATTGGTATTGTAATAAAACCCCAAAAATTGACTTAAATTGCTTCTAAATATTGTGTTCATGACTAGATTGCATTGAAACAATTTATTTCTTGAAAAAAAAAGGTTTGGTAACACCAATTTAAAAATCCTAGAATTTTGACATTACTTAAGAAGAACATTAAGTTTATTTGTTATAAACAAAATCTCTAAAATATCTCAATGATTTGGATTGTCCCCCTTTGTGAAGAAAGTGTTTGATTCAATTGTCTAAAATTTTGACAATTTTGACTTAAGATTTTCTTTTTAAAAAATAGCTCTCCTTGAGAATTATTTAATGTTGAACATCAATCATACCTCTTGTATTACAAATATCCCATGATTAGATTAAATCAGGGTTTTTGAAAATCAAAATCTATCATTTTTTAAGCATAATAACTTGCAATTGTGTTTTTATAAAAAAAGTGTACCTAGAAAATGCCTTACCTAGCGTAACGAGCCAACAAGTTTTATGAAAATGTAATTGCCTATCTCCATGAGCATTAAGTTTTTGAAAAACCCACTATTGTTTTTAAGTTTTTTACCCCATGATACCCAATGGGTATTTGTCAGGTACCCACTGGGCATCATGGGAAAACAATTTTAAAAAAAAGAAACACATGATTTCTACCCCATGTAAAGCCATCAAGGTCGTGCCTTAGAGGAACCCCTCCAGCATACAGGGCCCTTAGTACCATAAAGCCTGCCCCTTCAGGCTTTACCCTACACGTAATATGGCCACTAGGGTAAAATGGCCGGTGAGTGAACACTTAAGTGCTCAGGGTAGGCTGGATCCAAGGGGAGGGCTCCATTGTTTCTGGTGTCCAAACAAAACTTGAACGCCTCCTCTTGGCGCATCTCACGCACTAAATTTTTTCAAAAACGGATTAGAAATGAGAAAGTTACACCCCCCTACCCCCCAAGTAGAGGGGGTCAAGAACTGAAAAAAAAACATCACAGAACATTACAAGTCGGTTCCCAAACACCCCCAAAATTATTTGTATGTTGCTTTGTTGCTAGTTCAAAGATAATTTGTAGAACTGAAGGTGGCGCTCTTATAGCTCTTTAAATCGTTTAAAATGAACAAGAAATGAGAAAGTTAGAAGCTTTAAAAGTAGGAGGGATTCTTTGAAGAAGAAAAAAAAAAACCTCTTTTGTAAGTTGAAAAGCTTATTTTTCTTCTTGCTATTTTTTCCATTACTCCTTTTCCTTTGCAGTTCAAAGATGATTTCTTGAGCTTGAGGAAACGCCCTCATAACATTTTTAATCACTCAAAATGAAGCACAGATGAGAAAGATATACAGAAGTGTTCGGTCATACAGTAGTGATCGGTGATGTTCAGTTCTACCCTAGGAGGCCTCACTCAGAAAGCCAAACATACGAGTGTGGATGCCGGTTTACACATATGGGTGGCCGGGCAGGTGGTGAGGTGTGGTACAATGTAAACTCAGTTCCTATCCTAAGGAACTCACTCGATGGTCAGGGCAAACTAGCACCCCGGTGGGTACCTTCACCTTTTTGAGAGAGGCCTTATAGTGACCATATTAAGCCCCAAAAATGTTAGATTTGAACTTAGAGACCTTGATTTAGGCTAAGCATGGGATCTTACTAAGGCCCACTTTACATTAGGAGTCATCAGGGCCGATGTTCAACCCAAATCAAGCATTCCTATTGGTGCAAAAGTTGAAATTAGTCCCAGGGCTTTACACTAGGAGTCAAGGCTGAAATAGAGAAAATCTTTTCAATCTGCCCCAAGTTACTCATAAATGCTGAACTTTATGGCCTTGTATTGACCCCAAGACTGAAAAAAGATATCATCGAATTTGGGAAGCCAATTTGTAAAATCCTTGGGGCCAACGTTCCGGCATTTATTCATATCCTGACATGAATGTTCGAGCATTACAAACTGGGGGTACTTATTTCTGTTTCATATTAATTAGTTGGGGTGGTCTCACAAGCCCAACTTTTTTTTTGTTTGCAATGAGCCAATTTGATTGGCCCATTACAAAAAAAAGTTGAAACTATAGAGGCTCCCCAAAGGGAAAGATGGAGTGCCTCCCCATTTGGCCCACATATATAGGTGAGAAGGGGAGGACTTTGGGCAAAACATATGAGATTAAAGCGGGGTGCTATTGGGAACACCCATGGGGAACACATTGGGAACCTGATAGAACTTGAAGGGAACCAAGGAAAAATGAAAAGAATACCCCCCCCCC
>Ga0209611_10014539_pt1 | contig 10482 bp, 5 predicted proteins | sample S1TSphgellanicum_3_FD_187693 | JGI IMG/M metagenome (GOLD analysis project Ga0209611, IMG submission 187693) | Host-associated microbial communities from peat moss isolated from Minnesota, USA - S1T2_Fc - Sphagnum magellanicum MG (SPAdes) (version 2) | ecosystem: Host-associated > Plants > Peat... | reverse complement strand
GAGACAATGATGAAAGGTAGGTCAAGTCCTTTATTCTGCAACAAAGTCAAAGCAGCAGAAACGCTAAAACTGGGCAAGACGTCATCGCAGATGACAACATCCCACTCCTGCTGGTCTAGGGCAGCACTCATGTCTTGAGTAGTTTCTACCCGTTTATAGGTGACGCTATAGCCATAGCATTGTATATTATCCATTAGCACCATCATGTCATCTTCTGAATGCTCAATGATGAGGACACGTAGAGGCGTACCCATTCTTATTCTGCTCCTAGAGCAACTCGTCCTTAACACATGATACGGCTTGAGCGCTTCGTTAGCCGAGCAGTTTTCGCAGTTTGCGCCGGAGTTGGGTTCGCTCCAACCGATTTAACACACGGGCAATGAGTTCTGGTTCTACAATCGGCTTATTGACGTAGTCATCCGCACCTGCCGTAAAAACTTGCTGCACTATATGGGCATCAGTGTGAACTGAGAGAAATAGCACAGGCAATTCACTCCAATTTGGATCGTGACGTACTATTCGACACAAATCAATACCGCTCAACTCCGGCATTTCCAAATCCAAAATCAGCAAATCGGGAGCAGACTGCAAGAGAGTTTTCCAGAAGCGCTGTGGGTTGTCTAGCAGGGTCAGTTGGAATCCCCAAGGCTCCAGTAAAGTCTGCAAAACATCCAGTAAGTGAGGGTCATCGTCTACAATGAGCAGCTTTGCCTCAGGTCTTTTAGATTTTTGCAAGACTTGGGCTAGAGCATCCATGACCTGAGTTGGAGATATAGGCTTTTGTAGAAAGCCCCATCCGCCCAAACGAGCCACCTTAACCCGGTCAGCAAAACTCTCTGTAGCCGTAAACACTAGTACAGGAACAGGCGGCTGAGAAGTCGTTAGTTCTGCTAACAGCCTGAACCCATTGTCTGCCGAGTCAGGAAAGCAGAGATCCAGTAGCACTACATCTGGTTGAGCTTGTGCGATCGCCTTCCTTGCTTGGGATAAGTTTGTCGCTAGTTCTGCCTTGATTCCCCAAGTTGTAGCTTCTAAAATCAAAGCATGACCCAGTGATTCATCGTCATCAACAATTAACAGTCGGGATTGCTGTTTAAGAGTAGTAGGTTGAAGCACTGGAGGCTGTATAATGAGCGGCAGATGTCCCAACTGTTGCTGCAATGCCACAACCAGTCCAGATAGATACTCCGCCTGAGTCGGATTTAGCTTTTCCCCAGCTTTCAACGTCTGTTCAATCTCACGAGACAGACGGGAGGCTTCGGCAAAGCCGAAGCTCCCTAGAGAACCTACTAGGGTATGAGCCTGCGTCTGAGCCTGTTGCCGTAATTCTTCACTGATAGTGCCTTTGATGAGAGCTTTTGTAGCTTGCTCTAAAATAGTGGTGCGATCGCTGTACTTTTTCTGATGTCGCTCCCAAATGGCAATCATTTCTGGTGGAATTTGCTGCTGTGTCTGGGGATTTTGGATTTTGGCTTTCCCCTGATTCAAGGGGGATTTGAGACTCCCCCTATCCTGGGTGGAGAGCGGACTTTGGATTGGGGATTGAGTATTTTCACAATCTCTTGCATTCAGCCGATATCCCAATCCGTAAACTGTCTCAATCAAATCATCTGCTGCTCCAACTTTCTTCAGTTTCTGTCGTAAACTCTTAATATGCGCTCTAACCGTATTTTCTGAAGGAAGTGTTTCAAACGACCACAACTGATCTAGCAATGCACTTTGGCTGAAGATCCGGTGATTGTTGCGTAAGAACAGTTCCAGTAGCGCATATTCCTTAGCAGTCAAGTGTAACAGCTGCCCGTCATACCTGACCTGGCAATTACTAGCGTCAAGACGCACTCTACCCCACTCAAGCACTGGGGATACACTTGAACTGCCACGACGCAGCAAGGCACGTATTCGGGCTAATAACTCATCAAGTTGATAGGGCTTGACAACATAATCATCAGCTCCAGCGTCTAACCATGCAACTTTGTTAGTGCTGGTATCAGCCGCAGTTAGTAGAAGAATTGGGGTACAATCTCCCTCTTGCCGTCGCTGTTTGCAAAAGCTAATGCCGTCAACTTGTGGCAGCATCAAGTCTAGCAAAATTAAATCATACTTTATAGCTTCTGCTAGTTCCCAACTCGTCTGACCGTCAGCAGCAATATCAACTAGATAATGCTGTCTTGTAAGTGCTGTACTTAGCTCTTTCGCAACGCTCTCATCGTCTTCTGCTAGTAGAATTCTCACAGTAAATAGTTACCCTGAATATTAAACTACTGACACCATCACCTTGATGTACTAGCTGGGAGTACAGCAGGTGATGTTGTTACTGGTGTTACTCCCAACCAAACTGCGGCTGCTTGCGCCAACATGAACACTCTTGGAAGGCGCTATCCTCGCACTTCGCGATCACACGCCAGACAGGTGAATGTTAAGCTTGGAAAGCTTACCTTGTAGATCTTTAATAGAGGTAAGCAAAATCAACTTATGCACTTCCACTACAATTGTTGGGGGAGCATCCAAATGCAGACAAAAATATAGGACTTCCGCAATTTTTAACCATTGCTTGTCCCGCTTGTCCAATCTTGTTTATAGCTACAAATGTCAAAATAGTAATTCCAGAAGGAACACCAATACTGCTTAGTTCAGCTTTGCACAAGTTCGTAGCGCTATTGATTCCTTAAAAGCCTTGTCAGCGAGTGGCTCAATTCGTCACGGATTTATGAAATGCTGTACTTAGTTCAGATAATTTTACAAGCACACGAAACCTTTTCCAGCACCATTGCGATTGCTAAAGTAGTTCTTGATGTCATTCCTATATTAACGTTGGTCACCAGCAGGTAGCTGCGTCTTCGGCAGTGGCTTTGTCAAGGATCTCAACAACCTTCCTCGCGAAGGTGTAGACGTAATTGAGCCACTTTTAGGATTGAGCAACAAAATGACTCATCATAAATCACTGGTATCGTGGTATAAACAAATTGCAATACTAAAAAATTTGGTAATAGCGACCAGGGTTGGTAAAAACCCTAATGGTGACTCCGTCTATGCTTATGACTGGAAGCTAACGGCAAGAGCCTGAGTCAAACTGCCTAATTTATGGAATAGATAGTCAGCAGAGGCATATTTTATGTATCTTACTCGCCGGATTGCAATTATATCGTTAACACTGTCGATGTTGGGGCTAGGGCAGCCTACTTTAGCTAATAGAAACTCAGCTTCTTGGCAACAAGCACAAGGGGAAAACTCAGCCCCCAAGCAATATACAAAGTGTCCCGGCGGCACATCAGATCGATTGCGTTTGGGCGGTCAGGTCGAGGAGAGCAAAACGTTCACATTATCAGACCTCCAATCGTTGCCAGCATCCAAAGAGACTGTTACGTTCCTTTCAGGGCAAGGTCAGGAAACCCATACCTATATCGGAGTGCCCCTGTGGCAGTTGATTCAGTCCTCCGGGGGACTCAAACCCAACCCAAGTGTAAAAAACAACTTCCTTCGGCAATACATCGTTGTTGAAGGCACTGACTGTTACGAAGCGGTCGTGGCTGTGGGTGAAATTGAACCAACTTTTGAAGGTAAACAGGTGTTAGTTGCATATGCAGAAGAAGACTCATCTCATAGTCAAACGCTACTCTCAGATCAGGGATTTGCCCGGTTAGTTGTACCTGGTGATCAAAAAGGGGGACGTTACGTTAGCAACATCAATCGTATCCTGGTGTTATCCGCTCCAGATCATAGTTCGTAAACTACCTACACCGCACCTGTACTCAGGTCGGTGTAGACGACATCCTGGTAAGGATTTTCAGAGATCATATAATGAAGTAGCCCTCGTTACTATTTATGTGCCCAAGCAAGGATATGCTGTTAAATTTTATTAAAAAAATATCAAATTCTTAATTAACAATGATTTCATCCAACTGTTACTGTTTATCTGATGAGGCAAAATGAAATAAGCTTACAATGAGGGAAAAAAATGGATAAGGCAGTAACTCTAGAGGAAGCTTTAGAATTAGTAAAACAGCTTTTGGTACTTAGAAGATAGTCCACGCCTTAGTCGTGCTGCTAACAAGGCTTTTAAACAATGCGATGCAAGAGAAATAGTTATTTATATCCCAACAATTTGCCTAGTAGAAATTGTGTATTTACAGGAAAGAGGACGCATTTCGGCAGATATGAAGGCGCAGCTAGAAGCTGAATTAATGGCTGGGACTAGTGGGTTGATTCTAGCCACTCTTGCATCTGAGGTAGTTGATGCATTAGGAACAATACTGCGAGATAGTGTTCCTGATATGCCTGACAGGATTATTGCAGCTACTGCTAAGCATCTGGATTTACCTTTGATTAGTAAAGATAGCAGGATGCCTTTATCTGGAGTGAGGATCATCTGGTACAGGAATAGAAATATCATCAAAATGAGTTTCTTGTCACTTTTATAGAAAAATTTAATCATTATGGTCAAGGATATTAAGCCAGATACCCAACCCAATACCGATTCCCCAAAGCCAAGCATGGGTGGGGGAATGCCGATTATCGGTTATTGGGCAGAAAAAACACTGACTCCTGAAGGCTTATTGCTGTGGAAAACATTGTTTCACAAGAGTGCCTGTCTTTCCTGTGCCTGGGGAACAGGTGGTCAGAAGGGAGGATTCAAAAATGAGGATGGCGAAACCTTGCAACGTTGTGCTAAAAGTGTTGAGGCGATCGCCGCAGAATTACAAAAACCAGTGCCTCAACACTTTTTTGCTCAGCAAAGTTTAGATGACCTCAAGAAGCTAACATCCCAAGAAGCTGACAAATTGGGTCGTTTAAGTTTCCCAGTCATTCTGAGGGAAGGAAAATCACACTATGAAAGAATCTCATGGTCAGAGATTTATCAAATTGCAGAAGCCTCATTTAGGAAAAGATCTGAACGAATAGCCTCCTACAGTTCAGGTCGTTCCTCCAATGAAGCAGCCTACTTACTGCAATTGATGATTCGTGCCATGGGTTCCAACAACCTGGCCGATTGTTCCGATTTGTGCCATGCTGCTTCCACTGTCGGGCTGAAGGAGATGTTCGGGTCTGGAACTTCAATGGTGAGCCTGGAAGATCTCAAACAATCTGACTGTATTGTACTTATAGGATCAAACGCCCCAGCGAATCACCCACGCCTAATGAACGAGCTGATCCAGTTGCGAGAAAGGGGCGGCAAAGTTATTGTTGTTAACCCAGTGGTGGAAGTCGGATTAGTCAAATTTGCTTCTCCTGCTTATCCCATCAAGTCTTTGTTCACGGGTTCTGATATTTCCTCGCTGTATCTCCAACCTGTTCCTGGCAGTGATGTAGCCCTGTTTGTTGGTATTCAAAAGTCCTTAATAGAACGGGGTATGGTTCAATACTCCTATCTTCAAGAGTATACTCAGGGATGGGAAGCAGTCATCGAACATGCTCAAGCTACCTCATGGGAAAAGATTACACAGGTCTGTGGTATTTCTAGGGATCTCATTGAGCAGGCTGCTCTGATGATCGGGGAGTCTGACAAAGTAGTCTTTGCTTGGGCTATGGGCGTTACCCAGCAAGAAAATGGAGTAGACAATATTTTCAGCATCGCTAACACAGCATTGTTGACAGGTAATGCCGGGAAAGTTGGTTCTGGAACCATGCCCATTCGAGGACATTCTAATGTTCAAGGCTTTGGTTCTATGGGGGTGACAATTAGGCTGAAAGAAGAAATCCGGCTAGCCCTTGAAAAACTCCTAAAGCGTCCTCTCAGCCGCGTTCCAGGTTACGATACCCGCGCCCTGATTGAAGCTGCTAATCAGGGGAAAATCGATACTCTCATTTGTTTGGGTGGAAACCTGTATGCTGCTAACCCAGACTCAGCACAGGCTAGCAGAGCTTTGTCTCAAATTGAAACCATCTTTTACATTTCGACAAAGCCCAACTTGGGGCATTTTCACGGTTTGGCTAAAGGAAACACCATCATTATTCCCGTATTTGCAAGGTTTGAGAATCCTCATAAGACCACCACTGAGTCTGGCAACAATTTTGTGCGGCTGAATGATGAAGGCGAAACGCACCTTCGTGATCAGCATGTAGACCTAATCTCTGAGGTAGAGTTCCTGACAGAAATTGCCCATCGCATTCATGGTGACTCTCCAGTCAACTGGCGTAAACTCCAAGACACAAAGTATATCCGGCAACTCATTGCTCAGACCATCCCCGGCTTTGAAAAGATGGCAACAATTGACGAGACAACAGAAGAGTTTACCATTTCTAATCGGATCTTTCACAAACCTGATTTCCCGACAAAGTCTGGCAAGGCTTCTATGTTTTTGACTCCCTTGCCCGATCTGACGCTTCCTTCAATTCGGGACTTTAATGTACCTGAATATACAAAGGGAGTTGTCGTGGCTCTAGGAACCGGACGCAGTTATTCTCAGCATAACACGGTAGTCTACAAGGCAGCAGATAAGTTCCGAGGGATGCCACACCGGAACTGCATACTAATGAACAAGTCGGATGTGGAAAGTGCTGGTTTAAGTGAGCATCAGCGTGTTACTGTTCAAGCGAATGCCGGGAAGATGGAAAATGTCGAAGTTATCTATGGTTCAATCAGGCAAGGTGCTGCGTTGATGTTCTATCCCGAAGTCAATGCGATCGTTCACACTAAGGTTGATAGCCGTTCCGGCACTCCTGCCTTCAAACGTGTGCCAGTTCTAGTTTACATACCTTGAGTCCAACAGAACAGTTTAAACACTGCTCATTCCTCCAATTAGCTGATTTCTCTTTGTCAAAATATCTCTGCTATGCGTGTCATCCTGGCTTTCCAATCACGGCGGTAGGTACTAAATAGATGCTATGACGGCACACACTGTTCTAACACAGAGATGCAGAGGATAAGACTTCCCATCGACTCTACTCAATCTTCGGTACAATGAAGGGCTTTTTATGTAGAAATATTTAGTCCTACATGGCTTTACTTTTAGTCTCAGCGTACAGTATATATCTAATTATCCTTAGATTTTGCGAAATCAGGGTCTGAGAATTAGTACCAAAACATTGTTAGTTTTCATACTTACTAGCATAAAGAGGCTATGGATTCCATATGCGATTCTTGATCTTTAACTTGTTTTACACAATCTTGAATAAGGCTGAAAAACATAATGCGAAAACATAAAATTCTGAGTGTCTTGTTGATAGTGGTTTTATCGTTTAGCCTTTCAGTGTTCACTTCTTATGTTCTCCCAAACAAAGTCTTTGGTCAGGTTGGGACCGACGTGCCCGACGATGCAACGTTAGTTGCACAGCGACAAGTCGAAGTGAGTTCGGGCTTCGTGGTTGAGCCTCCAACTCAACCCCTTCGTCCAACGGAGCGCGTTAGTCGCGATACCTTTGGCGATGTGGGACTTGCTCCCCTGAGTACGGCGGATCAATTGGATCGATTACTCTATCCTTCTGTTTCGCAATCAGCTCGCGAGAGACTGGTGGAAGGGGCGTCGTTCTTTACCACTCCACACACCGCTGCGGAGGGCTTGGGGGCAATAGCTAACCAAGCCAGATGTGCGGGCTGTCACCTGAATAACCTTGAGTCGGTTCCGGGAGTGGGGCTGCTCACGGGTACCTCTAACGTCAGTCGAGCTGGACGGTCAACCCCCACCAACTTCAGTTTTACATCGGGTGATACCACGAATGGTGGTAGACCTGCTGGTGTTCGTTTAGATCCGGTGAATCCAGACGGTTCTGTTGACTTGAGTATCATTCAGAACGACCCAGCCTTAGATGCGGTCAATAATACCGGGCGAACCGCTGCCTTTACAATTTTCGGGGACTTTTCACCGTCGGAAGACGCGATCGATCCGACCAAATCCTACGATCCGCTGGATGGTGTTGCAAACTCCTCAAATTTTACAACCTCCTCACAGAATTTTGGTGGTTTCGTGCAGCACACACGCCCCCCGAATGCTGATCTTAAAACCTTAGACCCGACTGTGAATTGCTTACCAGAGGCGATTCCAAGCATCGCGGAAGATCTAAACCTCGGCAAAATCGATCCAATTACGGGTTTGTCTGCAAGTGGATTTCGACGTGGTGTTGGTGAACGAGCTGGTCCTCCCTATATTGGACGTGGCCTGATGGAGGCTGTTCCGACCCAGGACATCATAGACGCTGCCGATCCCTCTGACACCAGAGGCGGCAATTCGTCCCTGAAAACTGCTGCATTCCAGTGTACTGGCGATTGTGTTACGGGTGCGGTCAATATGATTCCTGCCAATGTGCCAGCTACCCAACCCAACGCCTTGGCTCCTGGAGTAGGGCGTTTTGGCCTACGTGCGAATGGCGCGGAGATGCTGCAGTTTATCATTGGAGGCTTGCAAGGTGAGCTTAGCCTCACGAGCTTGATTAACAATAATGAGATCCCTCCTGCCGATCCCAAAATTGCTCCCTACAATCAAAACTGCCAAAAAAATCTAGTAGCTGACCCTGAATTTCGCCTCAGCACCCCATTCAGTGAGCGCAATTTCTTGCGCCTGACGGCCCTCCCAGAATTCGGACCCAATCTCTTGGCCGTGCTGAATTCCAAAGATCCCTCTCAGCCTCTTGATGGCGACAGTCGTGCAGCCAGTGTTCAAAGGGGAGCACAGCTTTTTGGTATCGACCTCACTGCCTTTGCCAACCGGATGATCCCTGGTCGGATGCCAAGTTCGGGTGATGGTCTCGACCCCAATGCCATTAACCAAACCAATCAGATGGTGAGTTGTGTGAGCTGCCATATCCCAGTTCAAAGAACTGGTCAGTCACCTGCTTATAACGACCCATCCTTGGGTATTGATGCAGCAGCGGTTACAAACATTCTCAGCTACCGTTGGGCACCGATTTTCTCAGATCTGATTCTGCATAAAGGTCCCACCATTGATGCTGAGCGGTTTGCACCAACTCCTCGAGATCCAATCCTTGTGAGCCGAACCAGGGTTGTGAGCAACGACAAAGATGATGACTATGATGAGCGCAGGGGTGGTCAGGGTAAGACCTTCAACACATATGATCTGGCCCGGAACCTGACTGATGATATCTTCTCAAACCAGAAAGCAACTGCTAAGGGTGAAGAGTTCCGTACACCGCCTCTGATGGGGATTGGTAAAGTTGGCCCTCCATTCTTGCATGACGCTCGCGTCTACTTGAGTATCTTTAACCGTGACACCACGCCTGCGGGTACAGTGTTTACCAATAGCGAAGTGACCAATGCACCGTTGGTTGTTCGCTCTGTAGACGATGCGCTTCGTGCAGCGATTGAGCTACATGACCTGCCTGCACCTGATGACAATAAGACCTCTAAGCTGCCGGGTGGTGGATGCCCTGTTCCTCCAGGTGGCAAAGTCTTGAATAAAATCGGCAATGTGATCGACTATGGCTCATCGCCTCAGGATGTCATTTGCCCACCTTATAACAGCGAGCTTTCGACAACTCATCGAAGTGAAGCACGCGAAGTTATCGCTCGTTTCCGTTCTCTGAGACCTTCCGATCAACAGGCAATGATTGATTTCTTGAAGGATCTCTAGAGGTTCTCCAATATCTCTGAGATCGATTAATTGTCAATTTCACTCCGGGGACGTTCTGAAGAACGTCCCTTCTTTGTATTTATGTAGAGTGGGTAAGATTGGAGGGCTTCTGTCGGTGCTAGTGCAAGGAGTCAGAAGTCAGGAGGGACGAATACATACATAGGCAAGATTTTAACCTGTCGTTCACACTAAGGCATCATGTAAAAATAAGTTGTACAAATTTTATTTTCAACGGACTGCAAAATCTCGCTTCCACATAAAAAATTGTTCAGGTTATTTTTACACAAATCCTAAGTACAGGATTTCACAAGTTCGTGGCGTTTTGGTTCGTAGTTGCGCTGTCTTCGCACTGAAGCGCAACTACAAGCCTCAAGCCTCTTAATTAAGATACGAAAAGATACGAATTGATGAAATGCAGTACTAAGGTTGATAGCCGTTCCGGGATCCTTGCTTTCAAACGCTTGCCAGTTATAGTTTACACACCTTGAGTCCAACAGAATAGTTTAAACACTGCTCATTTCTCCAATTAGCTGATTTCCCTTTGCTAATGTATCTCTGCTATGGGTGTCATCCTGGCTTTCCAATAACAACGGTAGGTACTGAATGGACGCTATAACGGCACACACGGTTCTAACACAGAGATGCAGAGGATAAGACTTCCCATCGACTCTACTTAATTATACGTATTATTACTGAGTTTTTGTGTAAAAATATTTAGTTATATATGGCTTTACATTTAGTCTCATCGTACAGTATAAATCTAATTATCCGTAGATTTTGCGAAATCAAGGTCTGAGTATTTGTACAAAATTATTGTTAGTTTTAATACTAAATAGTGTGGAGACGCTACCGATTCCATATGCGATTCTTGATCTTTAACTTGTTTTACACAATCTTGAATAAGGCTGAAAAACATAATGCGAAAACATAAAATTCTGAGTGTCTTGTTGATAGTGGTTTT
>Ga0209611_10014538_pt1 | contig 10483 bp, 5 predicted proteins | sample S1TSphgellanicum_3_FD_187693 | JGI IMG/M metagenome (GOLD analysis project Ga0209611, IMG submission 187693) | Host-associated microbial communities from peat moss isolated from Minnesota, USA - S1T2_Fc - Sphagnum magellanicum MG (SPAdes) (version 2) | ecosystem: Host-associated > Plants > Peat... | reverse complement strand
CTTTGTGCAACAGTAGATTTGGAACTCTTTTATGAATTGATGTTGCCACGAAATTTGAGACCAAACATTAGGATTTGGAAACTGGTTTTTGTACAAGAGTGGATTTTGGAACTCTTTCATGTTGCTGTTACCAAGAAATTTGAGCCCAAATATTAGGCCTTAGAAATTTGAACTTTTGGATGGGATAAAACTTGGAACTTTTTCCTGTTACCAATAGCTTGAGAAATTTGAGCCCAAGTATTAGGACTTGGAAAATCATATTATTTTTACATGATTAGATTTGCAACTTTTTCATATTGATACCACCAAGAAATTTGAACCCAAATACTAGGGCCAGGGTTTTTTTTAAAGGATATTTGGATATAGCCAAAATTGCAATCATCCATAGGAACATGTAGAAAAACTGACTACCGTCCTTAATAAGATGTAGCCATATCTGGCTATAGACCATATTTGAAGCACAAATATTTAATTATCCTTTTATATTTCTGGCTACTTATTGAAAACCAAATGTAGAAGTTTTCCAATTTCTTTTTTTTTTGGGGATCATCTTTGGCTATTAAAACCTTCAAAATAAACTTCATTTTTGCATTTTCTATTTTTTATTTCGCCTTTGGCGATATTTCGCCAATACAAAAGTGGTTGATTGGGACTTCGAGATTGTAAAATTTGGACAGGGCCAGATTTGGAACTGCTTTAAATCTTGATGATACTAAGAAATTTGAGGCCAAATATTAAAACTTGGATATTATAGAATTTGGACAAGAGCTTATTCGAACAGAAGTAGATTTGGAACTGTTTTATTTATGTTATGTCACCATGAAATTTGAGGCCAAATACTAGGCCTTGGAGATTGCAAAGTTTGGACAGGGGCACATTTGGAATTTTTTAAAAATCTTGATGCTACCAAGAAATTGGCGCTCAAATATTAGGACTTGATATTATAAAATTTGGACAGGAGCCGATTTCGATTAACTTTTTCATGTTGATTCTGCCAATAGATTTAAGCCCGAATTTTAGGAGCAAGTGGGTTTGACTTGTTTTGAGATACATTTGTCTGCCGACACTTTCAACCAGTAATAAGATTATCTCAAATTGGGCGATTTTACAAGACTTCCACCCATGGTCCACAAAATTCTGCATGGCCACAAGTTTATGTGAAATTGAAGATTCATTTGGAAGAGAAGTGCTGATTCAGGAAGTAGAATTAAAACAGCTAGCTCTGCAAATGCAGACTTTAGGGATATTTGTCACTATGGAATTAGTTAGATAGGGGTTGAGTGTGACAACCATGCATTAGGATTCAGTCGAAGTTGGCAATTTAACATCAAGACGACGCTCCCGGCTTAAAAACTTTTGACCAGATACTTCACGATGAGATATTTCCCTCCCACCTTGGGAGGTTACAAGGTAAGATATTAGTGGCAAATTAAAGTTTAGATGATCAGTCATTTGGACATGTAGCAGGTTACTTTCGTTGTCATAGTTCTGCACCATGAGGATGTTTTGTTACTATATTCGCATTCAACTTCGTCAATTTAAACTGTCTACTTGTTTGCAATGCAGAATTAATAATCGTACTTTTTGTCTTTTAAGACTCTTTTCCTTCCACGACTCTGAAAAAAAAGATTTCTGCAGACTGGTCGATAAAATTTTCAAACAAAAAGGATGGAGTTTGTGACTGCCTGTATACTACTAACACTGATTTAACACTAACTCACTTTATACAGCACAGTGAACACATATTCATATGTTTATCAACTCACCACCATCCTCGACAACAATAATTCCAACACGCGTTGTACGCCTGGTAAACGGGCTGATAAACGTATTCTGTCCTCCACCGTGTGACGTATTCTGTCCTCCACCGTGTGACGTATTCTGTCCGCCACCGTGTGACGTACTGTGTCACATACCGTGTGACGTACTGAACGGGCTGTGCCACATATTGTGTGACGTACTGTGTCACATACCGTGTGACGTACTGAACGGGCTGTGCCACATATTGTGTGACGTACTGTGTCACATACTGCGGCACATACTGTGTAATATACTGTGGTGGCCTATTCTCGCAACGCCGCAGCTTTATCTCGCATTCTTTCAGATTATCCTTGTAGCGCTCCAGCTCTTTCTGGCAGGACTTCAGGTCGTCCCGGCTACGTTCAAGTTCCTTCTGACGAGATTGCAACTCGTTCTTACATTGTTTCAGTTGCTGGGTACTGGTTCCGTCTTTCAAATCTTCGATCTGTTTTTCCAGTTCCTTCTTCTCAGCTCCCCACGTCAAGACAATATCCCAATACGAGTTAATCTGTGGTCGAATAAAACTCGTCAACTCGATACTATTCAACATATCTTGTTTGGTAGCAGGTGACATCTTGCTCGAAACGAACTCACTACCTCCCAAGACCAGAAGCACTGAACCTTGTCACTCGAGACGGCCTTATCTGACAGTCAACAACAGTGACTTCGCACCACCAAATTCTCCTAGACGGAAACGAAATACCGACGATTACAAACTGCAGTGAAAACACACAAATGAGATCAGATGTGTGATCCGAGACTTTATCCAACTTCTATGAGCCCGTGCCTTGCAGACTACAGAAGAGAGATCCACTAATGCTCCTGTTAGTTGATTCCAACTGTGCAGGTGATTTCCTAACTGCTGGAAGGCCTTACAGTGCAAGACGCCCAACTTCCTTGATCCTGCTCCAGAAAACCCATCCATGTAGAGAATAAATTAATTTCATGTCAGCATAGTACATTCACTTCCACATATACATAATCTCACCGATTGGCCCGCGACAATCCTTCTACGAACACACTGCTCCAAACCCTGAACCGAATATCAACCCTATGAACTACTCTAAAATAGCTCAACCAGCACTATAAACCTTACCAACACCTTCTCAAGTGTATCCAGCGGAGAATGAGCCTCAGATCTAGGGTGATAGCAACCAAAAGCTTTGAAACTCCGAGCTGGAATTTGCATCCACTATCTAAACTCCAAGGGTAGAACTCCAATTAAACTACTTTCAATTATTCAAAATTCTCATTTTTACGTGTCCCAAGTGATAAAAGTGAAGGATCCCAACAACTACTCTTGCAACTATGTGGCAACAAACATGTTGTTGGCCACATCTGCTCATAGAAACTCTATCGACACAGTCCGGCCATTTTAACAGGCATAGTGAAGTGAAACTGCCTGACCAAACTTCGATGATTTGATGTATATGTAGCACTCACCAGCCTCAAAATCAGCTACAAGAGTGTTCCAGTTCGCCTCCTATGAACTTTTGAGCAAAAACAACATGATTTCTGCGCAGCCCTGCCAAAATGAAACATTTTTAAGCAATAGAAAAAACACCAATATCGAAATTTCGGCAAAGAGGAAGCAGAGTCTAAAATTTTCCTGCGGATCAAGTTCTGCGGAATCAGCCCACGCTAATCATGCAAATGTTACTAAGCACTCGCCATGTTCTATCACTTTCATTTCCGTTTTCCTACTCTAACACAAAGAGTCTTCAACACGATGAGTACGAGGTCAGCTTGAGAGCAGACTCATTCACATGGACAAAAAGTAGTCGACCTTTAAAACAACGTGTGCATCGAAGAAAGACATGATACTACAAAAATTTCCGCAGAACAGATAGGGGCACGAAAACAACAGTGTATTTCAGCAAGCCATAGAACATCTTGCAACAGAGCACTCAGAAAAAGCCGCATTCCAGCTGCTTTCGAATATACAAAACTAACGCTCCACACCGACAGCACAGATGATACACTACCTTCAGCACGAAGGCATTAGCTGGAAGACTAACCCAGCTCAGATCTCCCTGCAACGACAATGAAGGCAAATCACAGCATCCCAACAACAACTTTGCCAGATTGCAGTGAACTACCAGACAATTGCAGCCACTAGACAAAAGAAAGAAAAACGAAATTGGCAGAGCCTGCTAATAGGCATGTGTTTACAGATCACGCAAACCAAACCCAAGATATAACTCATAACAAGCTTACACATAAAAAAATGCAGCGAAAAAACAAAACTCAGGTAGCAGGACCTCGTCAGTTGTCATGAAGCAACTTGAACTTGAGAACCACACAAGACCGGGAAAAAATTAGAAAAAGAACAGAATATAAGCTCGCCTCAGGACTAGAAGTTGAAGTGACTTGGAACCTGGAGAAGTTACGAGCTTTCCCACACCGCACGAAGTACTACTGATGTGGGGTGAGGAAGAACACGTACTTATACATTTCTTTACTCTGAAAGTGTGAAGAGGAAGCCACTGTGCGGCGGCGCCTCCTTCACTCTAACCCTCAACTAGTTTTCCAAAACCCTACCGAACACCTACCTTTTTCTGCGGACGCTGCCTAATTTAGGTCGGTAGTCGGAACTCACTACTGCCCACTCAAAAATAGAATTTAAGACCCTGACCTTAATATTTTTTAATACCTTAACAGGGTATAAATGATTTATAAAAAAATACAGGTGTAACATAAAAAGGAGGCAATCTAAAGCCTCAGGAATTCCATACATGTGATTGGCATTTCTACACAACAGATCACTAACTTATTAACAGCAGATCTGCTTCATGGCATACTTCAACTACTACTACCTAAATCTTCCCTGAACTATACATTTTATACAGTGTGTTTGAACTAACTAAAAATTGATTCGAACCATGTAAAAGAGCTAACTCCTAATAAAAATTGTTTGCAAAGAGGTTGGATCAGATATCTCTGGACCCTCTCTAGGCCATTTTGATCTTACACAAAATCAATTTTCACAACAACCGCATAGAGTTTCTCCCCAACAATTCACTCAGGCTTTTAATAGGAATGAAACGAATCCTAGCTCAACAAAAAAAATTCCCTTGACAAACTTCAGACCATATCCCTAGAGTTCCCAACCATATAGGTCTCAACCCTAGGTTTGAGAGGCATCCTACAAAACATAAATTCCAAAACTTACGATAATATTAGGAATGCACCACACATTGTGTTGTGGATCAAAGGTTTTGAAAATCTCCTACGAAACATGATAGAAACCTAGAGATTATCGAAACTCAATAATAAATAGCCACTCCATGTTTAAACACAACATTGTTTGTTTACAATATTGCAAAGGCATCACTTACAATTGATGGAATTTAATATGTTGCGGACAATAGGCTTGAAAAATATCCTAGAAACATGCTCATCAAAACTAAACCTATTATTAAGAAATAACAAAACATGATAGAAACATAAAGGATGAAGGAAAAAGGAATTTGCACAAGAACATGATCATTCGAAACATGGACTTATGAATTTAAGAACTCATTATGAAATTAAAAAATGCAACATTGTAGAACTCATAATGGTTGAAACATATATATGCCCCTCACAAAAGACAAAATGCTAAAAGATCATGTTAGGGGCATGACTTATATAACATAGATTTAGAAACATAAACTAAAAAATTTAGAAAAACAAACTTAGAAACATAGAATTAGAAACATCCCAAAATGACATTACCATCCATAAAAAACAAATATGAACATGCAAAATGCGTTTAATTTTTTTGAAACTTGCTAGTTGAATTGTAAAAACATGAAATTTGGTTCCAATAGTAGCCAAGAAAAAACTTGTTTAGAAACATAAATCCTCATTTTGAAAAGAATCTTAAACATGTTAAATCACAAAACATTTAAATTTCAAGTCACAAATTATAGGTTTACTTTCCTTTTAGATTTAATTTTTTGAATTGCATCACTACGGTTGAGGAAATCGCATAAGGATTTTAAACACATATTGTGACCATGGTTCAATCGCTAGAATTTTGTTGCTTGCATTGGGTGCACAAGCCCACTTTATAATTCTACCAATACTGTATGTTGTCTTCCAGCTATTTGCTTTAAATCAAGAATAAATGTTGCATGAACATACTATTTTCAATAGTGTCCAAAACAAGTTTGAAGATGAGATCACAAATATTTTTCACAGGTTCTTCGATCTTTTGGGGAACTGGATTTGTTCCTAATATTTGCTATGAACAAGGCATGAAAATTGGGCAAGGATTAAGCATGTTATTCAACCCACCATTCAAAGTTCCACTTAATGAGTCGAAATAACGCGCAATTGTTCCTTCTGTTAGATCAAGGCGAATATTAGAGCATTAATATTTTAATTTGATGTTTACATATGTTTCCCTTTTGCAACTAAAAACATTCACAATAGGCCCACTCAAATTTCGGGTTGTAGACCTTATAATTCACATCTTCATGTTTCAAAAAGGCAAGAATTACATATCCACCATTGTCCTCTAGAAAAGCCACACAACTATTTGGGATGTCCATTGCATGAAGAACAACGTTAACAACAAATTGTTCTTTCTTCTTGTTTGGGACAAACCCCAATTTTTGTCAAGCTCTAATACCAATAATGCAACAAAACATCTCCCAATAACTAGTGGATGCACCAATCCACCCATCTTCCACATAGTCATGACTTTGCAACTCTCAATGTTGTTTTCAGGTCAGCATGGTAACTTTTAATAAGAACATTAGTATCATGGTCGGCATATGGGAGATTTTGGTTCCCCATCACCCACATTTCGCATTTTGGCACCCACTTTGAAATAACATACAACCAAAATGTTTGAGCATTTGGAATTGTTTCCATAAGCTTTAATAACTCCTCCTTTGCAAACTCCAGAGGAGTTTGTCATTGGGTTGCATTATATCATGCATGATATGCCCCATATTCTTTAAGACCTCTGCCTAGATTACCACATCCTTGATTTTAATGCATGTTTGTTTCTACCAAGCTCTTATTACATGCGAAAGGCACAAAAATATCTTTGTGTTTGGCATACTTTCATGTAATCAAACAAGAAACATGATATAATAATCTTTGAAACATAGCCAATTATCCCATAATAGATTGTGTTTAATTCACAAAGGTCACTAAATGCACACCACCTTAAATCCACCCAAGTTTTGACTTGAAATGCGCGATATAATCCATTGAAATATTTACCACCTAAATTCACACGAAACATAAAACACATAAACCTAGTTTGACCATTGAACCCCACTCGAAACATAAACCATTGAAACCTAGTTTGAACAAAAAAAAGAACACGTAGTTTGGCCACTAAAACCCACTCAAAGCATAAACCATTGAAGCAACTTAAAATTAAGAACCACACAATGAATCAATCTCTAGAACATGACGCAATTTCATCTTGAAGCATATCCACATCCAAGTCATTTTGAAACATAAAAAGTTCTCCCTCTGAAACATAGATTTTAATCAAATATTATGCACCCAAGCTATATGGAATGATAAAATAATTAAAATGTTACCTTAGACTATTGCATTAGCATCATCAACAATGAAGGCATTTGGTTTCCAATCTAATTTTGATTCTTGCATCTTTCGATTGATAACATCCATCCATTTGGACAAGTCATTTTGCTTACTCCAAGACGTGATTATGTACACAACTAAATAGTTGTTCCTCCATTTGTCAAACACCATTAATGTGAACAATGGAAATTGTTAATCACATAAGTAGCTTTCAACATGTGCCAACAAATAACGATTATGTTTCATTATGTTTCAGATGTTCCTAGGCTTTATGACCTAAATTACCTTGTTTTCATTTGTTCCAAAGGTTGCATCGATTGCAACCGCATTTTGATGACCATATTGTTGCATCATTGTTGCTTGCTAAGGAATTTAAATTCTAATTGTGTATGAGATATTACTTCTTGATAGCTCTCCACCAACTTCAAACCTAATATCTTAATAATAAAACAAATTGTTTAAGTTCTCTCGAACCCACATGCGAACACTTTTGGCATCATTCTCATGTTTTTTATATGTTTCCTTTATTAACTTTCTAGCTATGTTTCGTATGTCTTTTTCACATAAAAAAGGTGTCCCTAGTTAGGTTTTTGTTGGTCTCTACAAGTTGCTACACATTTCTATAATGTTTTGCCATCACTTGTGAAACAGAAAGCCCCAATCGTAAATTGTTAAGTACAAAGTCCATTAAGGCTACGAAAACATGTGTGACAAATGCAGCTTTGTCCCCCTAGAGGATGTTCCCATGGCAAAGACCTCATGTCACATTGATGTGTTTTTTTTCATTATAACATATCTCTAAAACTAAAGGGAGAAGATAAAACATTTTAATAGTAAAACCACATTGGTAGCCTTTCTTCAAGGACCCTCCATTACTTTTGATTATAACGCGAATCTTTGATTTTCCTTTCCAAATTACTTTATTTCTCTTATCAAAAGGTTTTTTTTGAAACCCATGTCCTTTGTTAGCAACAACAAATTATATGTCATGTTTTCCAGGCCAAAATTACAATTATACCTGCAAATCAACAATTCCAAAAGACTCAAACCATGAGATCCAAATGTAATGTTGCACAAAAAAATGGGAAAAAAAAAAACAAGTGATTCAAAAACAAAGAAGGTCGATCTAGATGTTGCACTATGCGCTAAATCATTTACAAACGCTGTGTATTCAAATACAAATACATCCTCAACAGCAAATCCCATGTTTCTCTAGTTGGTTTCTAATCAAACTCCATTGAAACCACAACTTAAAACAAAAAAGCAATAACATGAAAGTAGCAACATGAAACAGAAATTAGTTGTTACATTCCCACATGCGCTCGCTCACCCCCACCCCCTATCAAATGAGTCGTAAACGTTGTCATAAATGTTCATTAAATGTATCTAGGGGCATGCACTAGATAGATTACGGTTCTTCTAGGTTTCATGAAAGCTAATTTTGATGGTCACTACCATTAAATATACTACACTTTGGCCTTATCGACACCTTGATGTCCATACACAAAAACATTCGCAACATGACCATGTGTTGGGTATAAAAAAACAAAAACCCTTGGAAGCAAGACATTGAAACATAACTTTTCCAAAACGTAACTTCTGTAAAACATACATTTTCCAAAACATAGGAAATTCAGAGAAACCTAATTCTTTGAAACATAAAAAATTCATTAAAACATATTAAATTGATAGAAACATAGGAAAATTTTAATAAATTTGTAAGTAGTTTCGAAACCGAAACTAAAACCAAAACTTAAACTCCAAAATTTCCTAATAACTAAAAATAATTTTCCAATATTATTGACATTTATACACAAAAATATAAATAACATGGCCATGTGCTTGGTATTAAGAAACAAAAACCGTCGAAAGTAGGACATTGAAACATAACGACATTACCTTCCATATAAAAACCCCTTAGTCTATAATAAATGAAATATTGTGTCTATCCTCTTTAGCTATAAAGATTTGATATCTTAAATATCCATCTAAGAAATAATATGCCTCATACCCTGCTACTATGTTCACCACTTCATCTGTGAAAGGTAATGGGTATGGATCCTTCTTTGTGGCTTCATTTAACTTTCTAAAATCTATATAGATTTCTAACTTGCCATTTTTTATCATTTCCAAAAAATAAGTGATCAAATATTTCCTTTTCATATTTACTTTTCACATTTGTGCAAATTTTCAAACCAAAAAAAAAAGAAAAAAATGGTTATGACATGTGCATTTGAATGTTTTCAATCACATTGTCACATTTTGAAAGAATTACATGAATTTTTGTGTTTGATCAGTGCCATAACCATTATTGGAAAAAATAGTTTCATATTTAGTTTTGTGGATTATGATTGGTGACAAAGTCACTTGGGGCTAGGTGCACATTTGAGGAGGTGGTAGAGAAAACAAAATGTCAAGAGATGAATGTGAATTTTTTATAACCAAATTAGGTTGAATCATTTCGCTTAGTTTCTAGGGGCAAAATCCCTTGAAGCTATTATATTTTATAATGATTTTCAACACAATATCCTTGCCTTACAAGGCAAGGCCAATAAACGATTGCAACATATGACACCTACATAGAAAAAAATGCAATGTGCATTTAGGTTCTTACTTTTAATGTGTGAACTTTGTTGATTTTTCAAATTTCCAAGTTGGTTGCGATAATAACAATGTCCATTGTGGAAACGGTTAGAAAACTATTTGTTTTGCACTTGTGGAAATGGTTGGAAGATTGGTTGTTTTGCATTTGGAATAATGAACTCCTTTTAATAAATCACCCCACTAATTGTCATTTTTTATTGAACTCATATTAAATATGCAAGCTACTACACCTTCTTCATTATAATTGGTGTAAGGTAGTATTGCGTACATGATTAACATGGACTTAATACATGAATAATGAAATTACAATCCTTCGATTAGAAAGCAAACATAAAACTACATGAATAGTTATGCAATAATCATAACCAACAAAGATAATGTTATGTTTTTTTTTGTAATGGTTGAAAATTGTGACAAAATGGCGAGATATTTATTTTCCAATTTTGAAGGTGCTATGACTATCCCAAAGCTCCAATTTTCACAATTCTAAATATTTTGGAATCCTAACTTCAACTTTTCATTATAT